>Ga0209630_10002122_pt1 | contig 19779 bp, 9 predicted proteins | sample COG_01_FD_184745 | JGI IMG/M metagenome (GOLD analysis project Ga0209630, IMG submission 184745) | Pelagic Microbial community sample from North Sea - COGITO 998_met_01 (SPAdes) (version 2) | ecosystem: Environmental > Aquatic > Marine > Neritic zone/Coastal water | place: Helgoland, sampling... | reverse complement strand
ATACGCAGATTCCGTCGATTCGTCTCGCGTACGCTCGCGAGGTGACACGTACGCTTTCGCGACGTGTGGGTCGAGATATATTGCTCTTGTCTCTTCTTCTTCTTCTTCTTCTTCTTCAACTTCTTCTTCCTCCTCTTCTTCTTCCTCCTTCTCTCCCCCGCTATAACTATCACTACTCTTCTTACCGCTCGTAAACCCGACGATGTAATACGACGCGGTCTTCTTCCCTCCGACGATACCTACGCACTCGCGCACGCTTAGAAATTTCTGTAACGATTTCACGTATTCAGGATTAATCGCGTCGCTCGCGCCGCATCGTAAAGGTACTAAAATCAAAACGTCTTTGTCCGCGTGCGTTTTCATTTCCTCCCGAACTCTTTCCGGGTAAAACTCAGGCACGCCTCCGCCGCACCCGTCGCCGAGAATGAGACAACGAACGTTTTGAAAAGAATCCAACCTATTCATCATTTTCCCGTATCGTTTACAAATCTCGGACGGTGCCATCCACTGACCGGGGCACAACGCATTCTCGTCCTCGTCTCCTTCGTATACTCTTCTCAACCCGAATACATTCTTTGTCTTCTTCTTCTTCTTCTCCTTTTTATCCTCGTTTTCATCGTCATCGTTATCGTCCGAAAACATATCCACAATCTCCTTCTTCCTCTTAAACTCCTCTCCCTCCTCCTCCTCCTCGCTTACATCTTCTTCGCTTCTCCTTAAACTCCTCCGCCTAAATCTTCGCGCTCGAGCGCTCCTCATCAACGCTTCCCCGAACAGCATCTGCGCGCTCCTCAGCGTGCACCCCCACCCGCAATCCGTGGTGTACCCGCCCACTTGGTTCGCCACGAAGTCTATGGACTTCATTTTCATCGTCGTCGTTTCTTTCGTATTCGTGGTAGTATTCGTATTATTCGTAAAGAGGAACATTTTTTTGCTCTCGATGGGTGGAAATTCCGAGACGTAGGAGCTGAAAAAGAACGCATCCACGCGACTGATGAGTCGATCGAACGCGGTCATTCTCTCGCCTAAAATCATAACGACTGTGTTTCTGACGCCTCTGTTGCTCTCGTCGTGTATTCGTCTCGAAAATATCGAGTTTTTCATCGCGTACATTCGTTTCGAGAATTGGAGTTTTTTATACGACACGAAGGACTTTTGCAGAACTTTCCAAAGCGGATTTGTTCTGTTCTCTGATGCATCATCTTCGCTCGAAAACAACGCCATTGCGTGTATATGTATGTGCACCACCGGGTTTTCTTCTTTTCTTTTTAATATACGAATAATAAGCGCGACGAATACGCGTGTTTTTATGCGCGTGTTTAAACGGTTTTTGGAGAGATTTTTCAGTATTTAGGAGAAAATATTTCTCGCATGTGACATTTGTATACACCACAGAAAGACACGCACAGAAAGAGAGAGAGAAGAATAAACCTTGTCGGGGAGGAGAGGATATACTTATTCCGCGATGGAAGGGAAGAGCACTCGTTCTTCTTTGTCTTCTTTGTGGGAGGTGATCGTGAAGTGCGACGATATTTGTTTCACTCATGTGCTTCCGAGATTGAATTCGAATGATCTCAAATTCTTGTACGAGGTGAATACGGAGACGAGAAAGTTGATTAAAAGATCAACTCGTGCAAGAGATTTGAAGAAGAGGTTTAAGGTCGAAGAGATGTCGTCGATATCGACTTTGGAGTTTGTGTGGGAGAAGAAATCGTTGTGGCCGGATTACTGGACCGAAACATATTTCTGCAAGCGAGTTGCTGAAACGAATAAACTCGAGTTGCTCAAGTGGGCGCGAGAGGAGAAAAAATGTGAGTGGGCTGGAGCGACGATTGAAGCGGCCGCAGAACATGGTAATCTGGAAATGGTCAAGTATTGCGTGGCAAAGAAGTGTCCCATCGATTGGCACGCGTGTGCACGTGCTGCCGAAAACGGTCATCTCGAGTGCCTCAAATACTTACGCGAAGAAGCGAAAGCGCCTTGGGCTTCGGGTACTGCTTCTTGGGCGGCTGCAAATGGTCATCTCCACATACTCGAATATCTTGTTGAGCGTAAGTATTATGAATATACGGCATATGCGTGCGAGCGTGCAGCCATGAACGGCCACTTGGACTGTTTGAAGTACTTACACGAAACCGCCAAAGCGCCTTGGGACTATCGGGCGGTACGAGAAGCGCACAAGAACGACCAACCCGAGTGTTTACAATACCTCCTCGACAACAACTGCCGATTACCACGCGGTTGGCGATACGAACGTGGAGCGTTATACACGAATTAGAATCATCATCATCATCATCATCATAAGTTGTAACATCAGAAAGAGACACAGAGAGACACACGAAGCGCATATCACCCTAAATTAGAGGAAATATCTCTCCTTTCCTTTCCTTTCCTTTTCCCCATAACTAAACTATCCATGATGCTCATCATCACCGCTTTACTCCTTTCTCTCTTCACCGCATCTCCTCTCGACACGCAGGCGAGACCGACGGAGTATTACTACAACACGGTAACCCGAGGTATATTCAAAATATGCACGCATGCGGGCGTATTTTCTTCGCGCTTTTCCACACATTCCGGAGTTGGATTGGAATTTTGAACTTTGGTCGACCTTTATGACTAACGCGCGTAAACGCTTTCTCTCTCACTCTCTCTCCCTTAAAAACACAGAATCGACGTGGCAAATGCCCAGTTTCCACGGGTACTCCGTCGCGTACGTCGACGCAGATACCGGGAGGCGGTTTTGGCAACACGAGAAGACCGGAGAGACGACTTGGTACTAAATTCATATTCTTTCTCTCTTGGTGTTGTGCTTCTTAAATTTTCTCGCTTTGCGCTCGATGTGATGCGTCGGTCGGTTTTCGGTCTCTCTCTCTCTCTCTTTCTTTCCTCGCTGACACAACAACACAACACTCGTGTTTAACATTCTTTTTTAATCAGGCAATCACCGGGCGATTGGGAAGAAATATACGGCGAGGAGACCCCGGAGACTCCGTATTACGTTCATCGTAAAACCCGCGAGACGACGTGGACGAAACCGGAATATTTAGCGTGGACGCGCGTAGAACACGATTGGAAAGAAGAAGAGGATGGAAACGAAGAGGAGAAAAAGGAAGACAACGAAAGCGTACCAGAGGAAGGGGCGAGTAAAAAGAAAGGCTCTTGGTTTTCGTCCAAATCTTAGTAAAATACGAACGAGCGCAAAAGTCTTCGTCGTCGCCAGGAGTAAAGACCAAACCACGAGAGAAGAACACAGAACACACACACACACAGACAACACGTACTACTGTATTAAACCAATACTTTTGTAATTACTTTTCAGGATATACCACTTTAATATAACTCTACTCTGTAAACGTGTCGTAAAACTCGGAATAAACCACCTTGACCCTTCACAAGAAAACGTTTCACAAAATGAACAGAAGCACTCTGTTGACATTTGTATTCGCGATTGTTGCGATCGTTATCGGTCTCGCATCCGCGCGCGAGGCGCAGTATTTTTACAACTCCGTCAGTGGCGAGGTACTGCGCGTTTGTTTTGTGTGGTGTTCTCTCTCTGCGTTTATGTTTACGTCGTGAATACATTCCGGATTTGATCTCTCGAGCGGCTTTTTTCCATTCTGATGTTTATGATGCGAATACTACTAAACTGACACTTTATACTCTCTCTTTTTCCACACATACGCATTAAACAGGCGACGTGGACGGATCCTCTCATCGCGCCTTGGATAGACGAGGAAACCGGGAAGAAATATTGGACGACCGCCGATGGGACTGCCACCTGGGAATCCCCAGGAAATTGGAAGGAAGAGTGGTCCACGGAACACAAGATGCCGTTTTACGTGAACAAGAAAACGAGCGAATCCACCTGGGATTTACCGGAAGAATTGGCCTGGGAACGCGTCAATCACGAGGTGGAGGATACTTTGTGATGTATTCTATCGCGAGAATGTGAGTGTGAGAGAGAGGGAGAGGTTGTTTTTGTAAATCTACATCTATACGTATTATATTATTATTACTCGTAATCACACTCTGTTCTCCGCGGCGGAGGCGGATAAACCTACGTCTTTCAAATTCTGCGCGGATTGATACGCGCTTAAATGTTCCATGCTCGGGGAGACTATGAATCGATTCGCTCTCCTCGAGCGTTCCTCGTTGGACAAACTACTGTTTTCTTCGTTCAAACCACCGAGTGAGTTAAACTTGGCTTTGCTCAGCTGTTCGCTCGAGCTGAAAAACAAGTGCATGGAGATTAAAACTATGCTCACGCCGATGCAAAAGTTAATCGTGATTTGATGTCCAAAGAGGAACGCGGAGACTAAACCGGTGAATATCGTCGCCACGGTGCTGCTATATTTCTTCAAAATCGTATCCGCAAACTTAAAGAAGAAGGAACTCAACACGCCTTGCGCGGCGTTGTTGGCGACTAATAACATGGTCATCGAGTTATGTCCGGCGAATAAGCTCCCGATGTCTTGAAACCCGTTTCGCATCCAGACAATCATCAGCGCGATCGTGTTGAACATTAAACCGTACAAGTACATGAACAAATTTTGCAAGTGCACGGAGGTTTCAAAGTTCTTCTTCAGCGCGTATTCGTTATACACGGACGCTAACGACGGGACGACGATAGAACACAAGGTGTAAAAATAACACCCGAGCGATCGAGGATCACCGGGAGGATCCGTCAACCCGCCGTGCTTCGTCCCGTGCAACGGTTTACACGCCAACTGGTTCACCGTGATGCCTAAAATCAATAAGAACAACGCTTCCCACTGCAAAACGCTAAAAACTCTCCCCATGAACGCTTTCATGAGCAACGCGATCGAGAGCACTTTTAAATTCGAAAGCATTTTCACCGTCGTCGGGTGAAAATACAACTGCATGACGAATTTTATGTAGTTATTAATGGCGTACAATCCCGCGGGAACAACGAGCAACCTATTGGACCGCCACGCCAATTTCGCTTTCTTCATCGAACGCAAGTTTCTTGCCTCTTCGCCCGGTTTGCGCATCTGTTTATCACATATGTCGCGTAAAGAGGATTTGATGAAAGTTTTGACGCATCAAAGAGAGTGATGAAAACGAATGAAAGGTCAGCGTTTGATGATGCTACCGATGAGACGATACTACGACTCTACGCCTCGTACGAAAGAGAACAGAATATGCGTTTCACATAAGAAGAACGGATGAGAAAAAAATGTCACCGTATCCATCGCGAGCGCTCCGCGAAAAGCGTAAAAATGTCACTCGTACCTGCACCATCAGAAACACAATCGCGAATATCACTTTCGTCCCTTCGGTGATAAAGTTCACCGACACCGGGTGGTACGCGAACCCTCCTCTCGAATTTTTCGTCAAATGGACTAATATAGGTTGTAACCCGATGAGAAAACAATCCGAGGCGACGAGCGCGACGGTGAATATGCGCTTTTTGTTGGTCTTTAATTTCTTCTTGTTTTTCCCCGATGATGATGGAACTTCAAAGTCGTCGAAGGAATGGTCGCGCGATGATGTCATATTTTCGGAGGAGAAGGAGGACATTATGAGTGCGACGATGAGATTTAAAAAGAGCGCCTTCTTTAACTTCTTCCTCTCTTTCTTTTTTGTCGGTGTTGTTTCCGAGGAGGACAACAACAACACGAAGCGGCGAGTAGGGTAATGTTTGGATAATGGCGGCAAAACCCCGAAGAGATTTGAGAGAAAATGTGGGCAAAAAAATACGCGTATGTGATTGAATTAAATGTGGGATGATGATGATGATGTTTACGACGACGACGCGTCAACAACGTCTTATATTTCAAAGATGATAAAGAATATAAATGTGCACGCGACGACCCATTCTGTGCGGGAAATGATTCTCTTGTTTTATTAAGCGACGTAATGATACACGTCTCGATCGTCCTTGTCTCTTTCCACGTACTCGCGATCGATCAGACTTTCGATTCGTTTCTTCAAATCTTGGTTGTTCACCGGGAACTGGAGTTTCGCCACGACCTCGTTGATTAACTCCGGGTGCGGCAACTTTTTCCTGGTTTTTAAGATTCGAACGATCATGGCGTCGATTTGGTGGAATCGGTCCGCGCGGACCGATTCGCGGACGGCTTCGTTTTCGTCTTCTTCCATCGTGGTCGGGTGATCTCCCCCGTTTTCTCCTCCGGCGCCTCGTTTTTTACCGCTCGCTTGTGTAGAGGATTGAATGGCGGAGATTTTCAATCGAACCAGTTTTTCTTGCAAGTTGAAGTTGAATTTGAACGCGTCTTTCGCCTCGTCGATGTCTTTACTCATCGGGGTTTTTAATAACACTCGGTACTTACCGCCGTATAAGGATTGCAACGTGCGTTTCAATTCGACGTCCGGGATGTTTGTTTTCTCTTTCAACTCCTTATACGTGAACTGTTTGTGTTGTTGCTCGTCGTCGTTCGTATCGTCGTCGTTCTCGTTGAACGCCAAGATGATTACGGCTTGCGCCAACGAGACCGCCAACTCTTTCGTACCACTCGCGAATTTGACTTTCAGGACACACGTGGACGTGGAGTGTTGCCAAGCTAATCGTCTCCCATTGTTGTGTTGCTCTAAATAATACGATTCAAAATCGTCTCGCAACGATTGTAATTCCGGCGGTAAGACGACGTCGAGTTTCGCCGCCGACGGCCAAAATCCAGCGGTTAAGATGTTCACGGAGAAAGTTTCGCGGTTCGTCATTGGTGGTTTTGGCGGTAATGGTTCCAACGCTTCTCCCCCTCCTTCTTCTTTTGTTATTATTGATGTCGATTTCTTTCTTGTTCTTTTTGATTTATCTTCATCGACGCCTTCCGCGACAGAAGCGTTCATGTCCACGTCCGCCTTTGTCTCGCCGCCGACGGAAGCCGCCGTGTTATTAGTCGCGTTGTTACGATAGTTACGCACGGTATCTCGACTCACGTCCACGTCTTTGAACATTCCTTCCAGACGAGTGGTAAAGTTCGCTCCGCACTCTGACCGTAACTTGCCAACCACCAACCGCTCGGCGTCGATGGATGCCGATTTTGAAAATAACAAGCGTTTCGCCAAATCCTTCTTGTAAAACGCCTCGAACACGTCTTTGCCTTGTATGAATCGAAACAACGCCACGGCTTTGTTCAGTTGCTCGTCTAAGTCTTTCTCGGTCGACAAGGACGTTTTATTCCCTTTCTTCAACTTTTCGTCCATGAATTTTGCGATTAACTCCGCGATTCGATTGTTCTTCGAAGTGTTGATGAACATTTCAAACGCAACCTTGGCGCCTTCGCTGAATTGGCGCTGATTCTCAAACGCGTTCACGACGATATCGTCCACGGAGGATTTCATTCGTAATAAAACGTCAACGCAATCGGCAGCTTCGTCTTGAACGGTCTTTTGGCCGACAAATTTCAATCGTTTCGTGAACTGGTCTCTCAGGAGTTTCAAGCCGTCCGGGACGCGAGAGAGTAACGAGTACAAGCGTTTCAAGTCCTCTACTTTCGCACTGTCCGCGAGCATTTCGTCCGAACTGTCGATAATTTCGAGTTTCTTGTCCTGAATCAACGCTTTCTCGACCGTTTTTGTAAGCACCAGTTTCGTTTGCGGTTGCAAATAACTCTCCGCGCGATCGAGCGTTTCTTCGTTCAATCGCGTTTGACAGTGTTTCAAATAGTCCGCGCACTCCGAAGCTGACTTTTTCGTGATTCCAAACCTCTTGTCCGATTCTTTGGCGTAAAATCTGGCCGTGTTTTCTAAGAAGAGACGCTCGAAGTTGAACACCAACAAAGGTGGTGGTGATTTTGGTGTTAATTGTTGTTGTTTGTTGTCGTCCACCATCATCATCGTTCCTTCTTCTTCTTCTTCTTCTTCTTCGGCCGAGCGCTTCTTTGAATTCCTCTGGCCGCTGGCTACCGCGGAAGGAAACGACGACGACGAAAACGATTTGTTTGATCCGCCGCCGTACCTTTTCAACGTTTCCATCGCGGTCGTAAATCGTTTCACTAAAGTTCGATCGATCTTCTCTCCTTCTCTTTCGCGTTCGATCAACCGCAAACACCCGCTCGCGGCTTTGCGAAGCACGTCCGCATTCGCGTCCATTTGCTTTTGAAATTGCTGGACGCTCAATTCCCACAGAGGAAGTTTAAAACTACTCTCTTTATTACTACTTTCTCTGCTCCCCGGAGTAGTAGTCGTCGTAGTCACCGCGTCCGTCCCACTCCGTCGCCTGCGTTCGTCGTCGTCCAACGGCGACGTCGGATCGTTAGTACCAGTCGCCATCTCTCTGCCGCCTTCTTTTGCAGAGTCAGCAGCAGCATCGGAAGAAGCCCCTAAGGAAGCGTTCTTCGTAAACACCGTCGCCGTCGTCCGGTCCAAATACAAAAACAAAGACCGAATCAACATCATCTGTTTCACCCTCGTCTCCCACACGTCGTCCACGAAAAACTTCAGAAACTGTTCTTCTTCGGACGAGAACGCCGATAAACCACCCGCGCTGTTCCCGGACGTCTTCTTAAACGACGACCCGTGATGAAAACTTCCTCCTTGAAGACATTTCTCTTTCAACTCTTTCGCCACCGCTTCCGTTCTCGCCTCTAAACATTGCCTCAATTTTTCGTACAATTCGTTCCCAAAATTCCCAACCACCACGTCTTCCACCGCGCGATATAACCGCTCGTAACTTTCCTCGCACGGCTTCTCGTCGTGAATTGCATTTAAAGCGTGTAACAATCGACCATTCCAAGTGGTTTCCAAAAAGTTTGAGGGGATTTTCGGGGCAACTTTGAACGATTTTATGACCAGTTTTCTTTCCGTCGCGTCACGCTTCGGTTGCTCCATTTTCTTCGTTCGCCGCTGTGACGTGATTTGATCTCTTTTGAATGTTCCCCGTCTCTTTCCCGAACGAAGGTCACGGTCACCTCAAAACGTACAAACAGAGAGAGAGTGTGTGTAGAGGTCTCTGCGTGCGTGCCTTTTTCGCGTAATCGTGAGCGCAAAAGCGTGCGTGTAAGTGCGAGAGAGTTTTGCTTCAGTCCTTTATTACTGTGAGGAGGTTTTGGGGCAAAAGGAAAGAAAAATACGAGCGCGAAGAATACGCGAAGGATGAAGATGAAGAGTTTTCATGTCTCTCTCTCTGTGTTTTTGTCTGTGTTATTAAAAGCTTTGCGTGTGTATTTATGTGTGTTTATGAACTGTGTAACTTGCCGCGTTCGTATCGCCAACCAAATGGTAATGGACAGTTGTTGTCGAGGAGGTATTGTACACATTCGGTGTGTTTGTTCTCGTGCGCAAATCGAACGGCCCGAGAGTCCCAAGGCGCTTTGGCGGTTTCGTGTAAGTACTGCAAACAGTCTAAGTAGCCGTTGATGGCCGCATACGCACACGCATATTCGTCATATTCATCATACTTACGCTCAACAAGATATTCGAGTATATGAAGGTGACCATTTTCAGCCGCCCTTGTGGCAGTATACCAATTCCAAGGCGCTTTCGCTTCTTCGCGTAAGTATTTGAGTACCTCGAGATGACCATTTCTGGCAGCACATGCACACGCGCCCTCATCGATAGGACACTCATTTGCAACGCAATACTTTACCATTTCCAGATTACCTTGTTCTGCGGCCATATTAATCGTCCTCCAATCCCACTCACACTCTTTCTCCTCTCGTATCCACTTGAGCAACTCGAGTTTATTCGTTTGAGCAACTTTTACGCAGAAATATGTTTCGGTCCAGTGTCTCGGCCACAACGATTTATGCTCCCACGCTACTTCCAACGTCGATATTGACGACATCTCTTCGATCTTAAACTTCCATTTCAACTCCTTCTTCCGATTTGATCTCTTCACCAACTTTCTCGTCTCCGTATTCACCTCGTACAAGAATTTGAGATCCGTTTGATTCAATCTCGGTAAAATATGAGTGAAACAAATATCGTCGCACTTCACGATCAAATCCCACAACACCGAGGAGGAAAAACTCTCCCTCTTTTTCCTCCTCGCGCTCGCGGAGTAAAGAACAACACCCCCCGCGACGACGAGGAGGAGGAAAAGGAAAACCGAACGAACGAGCGCGAACATATATCTTTGTTTGAAAGGAGATTAACGTATTTTCTTCGTGCGCATGTGAGATGTGATCTCATTCTTTAAAGAGAGAGATTTCCTAAACAACAACTGCTCTACTAAAGAAAAAGAGGACGAAAAGACAGACCAAAAAAAAAATTCAAAAAGGTCGTCATTTTTCTTCAAAGAGTCACACATATCCTTTGCGCGCAAAAACACTACTCTTTTCGCGCGGCATTATAAGAAGACTCTTAAAGATGGACGGTACGCTTCCTTTCATTCTTTCTTTGTTCTTTCAATCTCTCGTTTTCTCTCTTTTAATATTTGTTTTGCGTCTCGATTCTCTCGCGATGATTTGCGCAAATGTCCATTTTTGAATATATTTTCCCTATACGAGGAGTCTTATGAGTAAACATCTCTCTCCGTTTCTTACGCGTTGCTTTCATCAAATATACAATTCACAGAAGGCGCGGTGTACCACGTGAACCCGAACGAAGATTTAGACGAGGACGACGAGTTAGATACTCGAAACGGCGGTTTTGATGAGCACGCAACACTCATAACGCCGTCTCGAGCGAGAAAGAAATTCGAAGATTTCCTGAGAAACTTCAGAGGCCATCCGAACGAAACCTCAATCGATGGACAGCTGATTTACAGAGACGTGCTCTCCGAAGGAAGGGTACCGGGGACGATCGATGTCACGCTGGATGATATCATCGCACACGACGCGGCTTTAGCGAAGGCGTTGAGAGATCAACCGAACGTGTATTTTCCAATCTTGGAAGACGCGGTGAAAAAGGTCGCGCAGAGTTTACGAGGCGGCGCCGGAAGAGGAGGAGGAGGAGGAGACGAGGAAGACGAGGAAGACGAGGAAGATCGCGAGGACGACGAGGACGACGACGAGGACGACGTTCGTTCTGCCATCGAGAGCATTCACGTCACCATATCGTCGCACGAAACGCCTCGATCGGTGAGAGGATTAAACTCGAAAGACGTTTCGAGGTTAGTGTGCATTCCGGGGATTGTCATCGCGGCTTCGAGGGCGAAAGCGAAAGCCTCCATCGTTGGCATTCAGTGTCAATCGTGTAAACACGTTCGGTATTTGCAAATTCCGCCGGGATATGCCTCGGCGCAAATGCCGAGGACGTGCGAGGCTGGACAAATGAACAATCAGCAGAGAGGAAACGAGAACGACGACGAGAATAATAACAACAACAACGATAACAACAACAACAGAAGAGGATGCGGATTAGATCCGTACCAAATGCTTCCGGATAAGTGTAAGTTCATCGATCAGCAATCGTTAAAGTTGCAAGAAAACCCGGAGGAAGTCCCGGCTGGGGAAATGCCGAGAACGATGATGTTATGCGTGGACCGAAAGTTGGTGCAAAAGATTGCGCCCGGGACGCGAGTTTCCGTCGTCGGTGTGTACACCATCGGTTCCGGGAAAACAGAAAATAAGAAAAGAGACGCAGCTGGTGGTGGCGTCCAGTTGCCGTACATTCGCGTTCTGGGATTAATCGAAGTCAACGAAGGCGCGCGCGGGAACGCGAAATTTACCGAAGCCGAACACCAAGAGTTTAAAGCTTTCTCGCAAAGGCCGTTTAAAGAGGTCATCTTAGACATTCGCTCGAGAATCGCGCCGGCGATTTTCGGGTCCGAGGATGTTAAAATGGCCGTCGCGTGTTTGATGTTTTCGGGAAGTCGCAAACATTTACCCGACGGCGCTCGTTTAAGAGGCGACGTGAACGTCCTCCTCCTCGGCGATCCGTCCACGGCGAAATCGCAATTTTTGAAATTCGTAGAACGTACCGCGCCGGTGTGCGTGTACACCTCCGGTAAAGGCTCTTCCGCGGCTGGTTTAACCGCCTCGGTCATAAGAGACTCGAACGGTGAGTTTTACTTGGAAGGTGGCGCGATGGTCTTAGCCGACGGCGGGTGCGTCTGTATCGACGAGTTCGATAAAATGCGAGACGAAGATCGCGTCGCGATTCACGAAGCCATGGAACAGCAAACGATTTCCATCGCCAAAGCTGGAATTACCACCATGTTAAACTCTAGATCTGCGGTGTTAGCCGCCGCGAATCCTCCCAGTGGACGATACGACGACCTGAAAACCGCGCAAGAAAACATCGATTTACAAACGACCATTTTGAGTCGTTTCGATTTGATTTTCATCGTTCGAGACGAACGCTTGTACGAACGAGATATGGCCATCGCCGGTCACGTTTTGAAAATCCACTCGAACGGTGCAAATGCGATGAATAGAAACGGCGGCAATAACAGAGGAGGAGGAAATAACGACGAACCTCACTCGGAAGGGAACAAAGAAGACCCGGCGGCGGAGCGCGAACGAAAATTTATGAAAAGGTACATCGAGTATTGCAGAGCGAATTGCAAACCAAGAATCAACGAGCGATCGATGAAAATGTTGCAAGACGCGTACGTGAAATACCGAGAAGAAATGCGAGAGCGAAATAAATCAGGCAAAGGCACCCCGGCGGTCCCAATCACCGTCCGCCAACTCGAAGCCATAACTCGAGTCTCCGAAGCGTTGGCGAAGATGTGTTTACAAAAAGTCGTCACTGAAGAACACGTCGCGGAAGCGCTCCGCCTCTTCGAAGTCTCCACCATCGACGCCGCTCGATCCGGCGTCGCCGGTACCGTCGTCCTCTCCCCCGAACAGCGCGAGGAGTTACAGCTCGTGGAAACGCAAATCCGTCAAAAACTCGCCATCGGCGCCACGACGAGTAAAAGACACTTGGTCGAAGACTTGTCTCGCGTCGGCGTCAACGAGTGGGCGGTCATGAGAGCGCTCATGGTCATGACCCAAAGAGGCGAAATCGTGGAAAGAGCCGAAGGCAGGAGAGTCACCAGGAAACATTAAATAGTTAAATATTTAATACTATTATTGAAAGAGAGCGACATTATCGTGTTCAACGTACTCTAAAGTGACCTTTTGTACACTCCTGTAACAGTATAAATATCCCAATTTTGGATCATCTGATCGTCACTTTTGTTCCACGTTTACGCGCATATAAGAGTGCACACACACGCACTAACACACGAACCCTTAAAAATGTTGTCCACGAACACCAAAGACACCAAAAAGAACGCATCATCGAGTAAAACAATCCAAGTCTTCTCGAAAACTCGCGAACCAATCTTCGGTTCATTCGATTGTCTTTACAAAGAAACGCACGACGTTTCCCCGCTCGGAATATCGAGTTTACCGCAAATAGGCAAGCTCACCATCCACAGAACGTTCGCGATCTTCACGAGTTCCTTCAACGGCACCATATCGAGGAAATTAAAACAGAGAGATTTAGATTCCATCGACGCGCGGTCGAGAATAAGCTTGATCTTTAAAGAGAAAGAACGGGAAAGAGCGAAACTTTTGACAAGAAGGAGCAGCAAGTTGGAAAGCGTCGAGGAAAATGGTGAAGACGCGAAGGCGAGTACTGCGAGCAACGATGGAATAAAAAACGAGAAAACTTCACGGGAAAAAGGAAAAACGTTTCAGTTACAATTCGTGGACAACACGGAGTGCTTCGAACGGTTGGTGAAGAAGTGGAAGTTGGAGCGCGGGAGGCGGCCGCGGAACGAAGAGAAGGAGGATTTTGCGGGCGGGGAGGAGGAGGAAGACGCCACGACCGAGAATAATACTAATGCGAACGATGGAGGAGAGAAAACGAACGAGGATGGCGACGATGATGTTGACTTGAAACGCATCGCGTATAAGCCGGCGAAAGGAGCGCAACTTCGCAGAAGCGATTCGACGTTAGACGGAGATTTGGACGATTTGAACGACGAAAGCGCGAGCGCGTACGGAGCCGCGGACGCGCTCATTCGAACGATGGAAACGATGGCAGGTAAACTTCCGTTCGGTGCGGGGAAGAAAGCGAAGTACGCGGCGTATTTTCTCAGGCAACAAATCAAAGCGACGAGACGCATGACGAAGAAATCGGTCAAGTATACCATGCGATACGTGAATCGACGCTCGCGAGAGTTGGCGTTGGCGAGGAAACGGCAATCGGCGAAAAGCGCGGTTTTCCGGAAAGTCGAAGCCGTGGACGTGGAAAAAGAAGTCTCGAAAACGTTGTTTGTTCGTTTGATTCGAGCGAAGAACGTGCTCGCCATGGACGACGGCGGCACGTCCGATCCGTTCACGGAAATCCGTTTCCGCGGATTACAAAACGTTTCCAGAACGATCGAGAAAACGTGCGATCCAGAGTGGGAGCAAACGTTTACGTTTAACATTCCAAACGGGAAACGCGTTTTAGACGCGTCCGATGCGGTCGAGTTATACGTGTACGACCGAGACCAAGCTTTGAATGATTTCATCGGCTACGCCAAACTCGATTTAGAAGGAGAAGAGGTGCAAGACGAAGAGTCGATGAAATTAAACCGCAAAAAAATGTCGAGCGCGTGGAAACGCGTGGACTCAGCCTCGGAAGGAGGCTTGATTGTTCCTTCGACAAAACTTTTAAACGAATCGTTCGAAAGCGAAAACGGCGGCGAAAGTCCTTCTCTCGGGATCTCCAAGGATAAGAAACCGATACCGCCAGTCGCGACGAAAGTTCGATACGATAAACACACGGGTAAAAAATACACGCAAAAAACCATCCATCTCTCCTCTTTGCCGGAAAACCAACAACCGTCGTTCTTCGATGTGAATCATTTGAAAGAAAAGCTGATGTTTTGGGAAGGCGAGAGAAAGTTTACCGGGACAATCACGTGCGAGTATTGGTTCGGGTCGAGACACGACGCGGAGTTTCGAGCATCCGCGCAGCCGAAATTGAGAACCGCGAATAACGAACTGACTGCTTCAATTCAACACTATTGCGACCCGGTGACGGCTTTGCTAAGAGTGGACGTTCGCGCGGGGAGAAATATCGTCAACTTGGATTGCGATAAAGGCGAAGACGGGTCCGAAGGCGGGAGCGACCCGTACGTTGAAGTCAGCGTCATCGACGCCGTCGATCGATCCAAGGTGAAGAAATCGACGCATTACATCGAAGACTCGAGGAACCCGTTGTGGAATCGAACGTTTACGTTCCTGACTTCGCAACCGTATTCAAACACCATGCAGCTTAAGTGTTACGATTACGACGGCGCGACGAGTTTTGACGACGTCATCGGGTGTTATTCCGTTCCTTTGCACGAACTGCCGGTTCGCGTCGGCGTGAAAACGCTCCCGGAGTATCGATGGGTCACTTTGAGACACCCGAAAACTGGGTCGGAGAAGAACGAGTTTGGCGTTCCGTACGGGGAAATCGAAGTCAGAGCGTACATCGACGAGGAGTATTTCGACCACTTACACGGTGGAAACGCGACGAGAGCGGTTGGGAAACTCTCCGTGGATATTCTCGAGGCAAACGGGATCGATAAGATTCCGCAAGGCGCGTATTGCGTCTGTAAGATTGGTCCGTATTGGTCGAGGTTGGAAACGGTGAAGAAGACCGAGTTTAGCGGGGAATTAGGTGACGAAGACATGCAGAAAGTATCAGAAGACGACGACGACGATGGTGTTGATGCCAGAGGCGACGAAGGAGAAGATGGTGAAGCGAGGCCTCCGAAACCAAAAGCTCTGAACGACGACGCGCGCCGGGCAAAGAAAATCGCCAAGATGATTGAAAACGCAAACAAGATTCGATGGAACAAACGTTTAATTTACCCGGTCTCTGAACCGTCCGACGAGGTCATCGTCTCCGTCTTCGACGCCGAAAACGACGACGTCATTGGCACGATCAAGTTACCTTTGTCGTGCATGGAAGACGGCGTGCGATACGAAAACGAGTGCGTGTTGATGATGAACGCCAACGTCGCCATCGGCGATATCGTCAAAAATGGCACTTTAACGTTAGCCTTTACGTTTACACACTTCAAAGGCGGCGCTCTGGTTGCTCGAAAGTACATAAAACCAAAGTTACCGGCGAAATGGTACTTTTATCCTCTCTCGCCGAACGAAACGCAACGCGTGCTCAGAGCGCAAAAAGACGTCTTGGTGAAGAAGCTTTTACAAGCCAATCCACCGATACCAGAAAAAGTGTCGCAACACATCTTGGCGTATTCTCAACACACGGTCAACGTCATGAGCATTAAGAGCTCTATTGCGAGACTGGAGAAATCCATGTCCGGTTTCGTTAATTTGCACCAAGGCTTGACGTTTACGTTCTCGTGGGAATCGATTCCGTTGACGGTTTTAGCGCAGTGCTTGTTGGTGTTTTGGATTTATCACCCCGAGTGGTTGATCCCATCGTTTTGTTTTGGTTTAGCCATGAACGCTTTGCTGTTATTCCCGGGTCGATATCAGCGCGTGTTGGACCGAATGGTACCGAACGAGTTCCTTTCGGTTGGCATCGCGGCGGCGCCGGAGGACATCGACGACGCGTTGAAATTAAAAGATCAAGAAGATCGAGAAAAAGAGATTGAATCAAAAGATGCGCGCATGGCGGCTAATCTCGATTCGGACGGCGAGGATTTTGACGACAAAGAAAAGGCGGCGAAAGACGCCAAAGAGGCGGAGAAGAAGAAGAAAAGTATGACCAAGCCGAAGGAAGCGGCGACGTGGGATTCAATCAATCCCATCGCGCAGTTGCAAAAACAGTTGGAAGAAGTAAAACTGTTAATCACGCAATCGCAGTCGATCTTAGATCAAGTCGCTGGTGGTGTCGAGCGCTTCATCGGTATCTTCACGTGGGCAGAACCGCGAGTGACGGCGATGACCATTCTCGTCGTCTTGGCGTTGGGTTGGGCGACGTTGTACATTCAAACCATCGTCCGAGTTGGTTTCGAATTGATGACGGGCGTCGTCGCCAAAGTCGTTTTCAAGATTGTCACCCCAGAGAGAGTGAAATTCGCGTGCACGTGCGGCCTCTTGTGGCTCTTACGTCATCCGGCCATCTTTCCGGACGACGTGCGAAGAGCCATCCAAGAAGAAAAGAACGCTCGAATCGAAGCGCAACTCGCCGCCGAGGCGAAGAAAGCGAGCGGGGAAATGAACGCCCAACCGGAAGAGGTTGATTTGGAATTAGAAGAGGCGCTTAAAGACGCGCCGCCGAAGGTGGACTACTTGTTCGACCCGAGACCAATGCCGCCGTTGAATGTATTTTTTAGAATTCCGACGAGGAGTTCGCAGCTCGTGTAGTAGTAAAATTTATTTGTTTATTATCATTATCATTATTATTATTATTAAAGTTATTATTGTTATATTATTACATCACGAAAGAAGAAGAAGTGTATACAACAATTCATACCTATTACGCGTTAAATATATATAAGCTATTACTAACGCCGCACGCCAAGATATCTTCTTCCGGATGCCACGCGACGTGTAAAATGTTCGACGAAAAATCGCTCAAATTTTGGTGATGGTGCGCGTTTGCCAACGAATTCGGCGGCGTTTTCACGCCACCCACGAACAAATCTTCTCGAGTGGTGCCACCGTTGCCGAACGCGCTCTCGCTTCTTCTGGGAGGCATTCTCGACGTGATTTCAGTCGTCGTGCCTTCACTTCCGGATTCAAAAACGTTGAAACATCTCAAATTGGCGTTGTAGGATCCGCTCGCGACGTGTTTGCCGTCGCCTCGAATGCAACACTGAAACTTGTCAAAGATGGAGTCTTTTTCGTATAAATCGCATAAGCGCGGTCGCAAGTGATCGTGCACGTTAAACGTTGCCACCGGCGCTTTCTCCATGTTCACGTCCCACAATTTCAAAGTCAAATAATCTCTCGAGAGAAAGTATCGACCGTCTTTGCTGAATTTCACGTCCGAGACGCTCGCGATGATTTCCGAAAAGAACGACCTCTTTTCAACCGGTTCCGGTTCCTCGAACGATTTCGACGCCGCGTTACAACTCGCGTTAATCCGCATATCCGCTAATCTAATAGTTCCTTTACTCGAAGAATACGCGAAGTGTTGACAATGCGACGGATGAAAACACGCCGAAGTGATGACTTCGGTCAACTCTTCCATGTTTTCCGGTTTGATGTCGACGATGTTAAACGACCCGTTCGCGCGTTCTAGATGCCATAAATTCACTCGCAAATCGTCCGCGGATATGAACGTTTCTCCGTCGCTGTTGACGGATAACGAGTTAATGTGATACGCGTGCGCGTTGGCGTAGCACCGGCGACATCGCGCGTTAAACCCCAACTCGCCTTTCAAAACTCGTGGGATTCTCAATCGATATGAAGTCTCCGAAGACGTGTTCGACGTTGATGTTCCACCTGCTGTTGCGTTGTTTTCCTTATTGTTTCTACTATTTTCGTTGTTGTTTCTATTATTACTATTTCCGCCCCAATTATGCGCTCCTCCGGTACTCGTCGTCGTCGTGTTGATAGAATCGTTCGAGTCTCGATTAAACCCGCTCACTGCTTCCGCTCTTTTCTCGAACACTTTCCACAGTTTGATCGTCTTATCGTTCGTGGATAATACAAACCTCCCCTCGTTGGCGCCTTGGTGACACCACTTCAAGGTGTTGATTTTCTCTTCAATCTCGAGCGACTTTAAATAATCAAACTCCGGTTCGTGCGATTGAAACTCGGTTAAATATCGGAACTCAACCTGTTCCGGTTTACCTCCTTCTGCTATTAACTGATGCTGTCCGTTTTTATTCGTATTCTCGCTCGTGCTCGCGTTGTTCTTATTGTTATTAATCATAACCCCGACTTGATCGTCTCTATTATATTGCATCTCCGAGCTCATCTCCTCCATCAAAACGTCCTCCAACTCATCCTCGGGATGTTTCTCTTCTCGCCTTTTCGCGTGCCTCACTCTCTCAAACAAAACAACTCTCCCACCTCGATCCCCAGTCGCGAGCCAATCCCCCGTGCGATCAAACTCCACCGCGGAGATGATGTCCGCGTCCTGCACTTCCTCGTTCGGCGCTCGCTCGCCGAAGACTTGCGAGAAACCCCAGTTTAAGTAATTCTCGTCGTGATTTACTCCTGCTTCTGTTGCTGTTCTCTCATCGTTTTGTCCTCCTTCGTCCTCTTCAAACTCGTTCGGTGTCCTGTTTCTCCTTTTCTCCGGCGAGGAAGAGGACGCTCGCTGAAACCCTCCTGAACTTAATTTGGTAGCTCCTAGGTCTTCCTCCTCGCCTGTACTGGTCGTTCGGAACGAGAAATCCGCCGCGGCTGTCGACGACATCATAATAACAACACGCTCTCGATACCAAGCGTAATAGGAGTATTAAAACACCTTCTTCAGTCCTCTCTTTTCAAAAGTCTTAAAAGTCTCAGGAAAGCTCGACAACAAAGAGTGTTCTTCTTATCTCGACGAAATTTCTCTCGCGTGACGGCTCAGAACTCTTATCTTCCAAAATGGATTTCCAATGTCTTCTTAATTTCTCTCTCTTCTTTGACAATACTTCTCTCTCTCTCTCTCTCGCTCTCTCAAAATAGTACGCGCGCTCTCTTTTAACGCGCTCTTCTTCTGTTATTGGTCGTCGTGTTCTCGTCTCTGATTTTGATACAAGGCATGTATTACACCAAAACGGAGAGAGCGATGAGAGAGAGAAAGGTTTATTAGTCTAACGGAAATTCTTCTGAAGAGCGAAAAAGCGGCTTTTTGAAGAAAAAGTGACAGAGGACACAACGAAAATTAAATTTTTAAAGGAAAAACAAATTGAGTAAGGAGTTACAAAAGTACTTAATAATTTAGGGTTTAAGTGCTTAAGTGTAACTCAAATTTAGCTTTTTACGTGCTTCGTTCGTACTCCTCAGTGCTTCGTGC
>Ga0209630_10002113_pt1 | contig 19825 bp, 13 predicted proteins | sample COG_01_FD_184745 | JGI IMG/M metagenome (GOLD analysis project Ga0209630, IMG submission 184745) | Pelagic Microbial community sample from North Sea - COGITO 998_met_01 (SPAdes) (version 2) | ecosystem: Environmental > Aquatic > Marine > Neritic zone/Coastal water | place: Helgoland, sampling... | reverse complement strand
AATCGACGAGGCGCGTTCGATGCGCGTGCAGTGCTCGCACTACGTCCCGGAGTCCGTTCCACCGAACGCGAAACTCCCCTGTGTCATTTACCTCCACGGCAACAGTGGCTCAAGATGCGACGCTGCGGACGTTGTGTTTAAACTCCTCCCACGTCGTGTAACCGTCTTCGCGCTCGACCTCGGCGGAAGCGGGCTCTCGGACGGCGAGTATGTCACACTAGGTGTGCGCGAGATTCTAGACGTCGACGCGGTCGTGAAGCATCTCAGGGCGCAAGGAAAAACATCGAAGATCGGACTATGGGGACAAAGCATGGGAGCAGTTACCGCGTTATTATATTCGCACCGAGACCCTTCGATCGCGGGCATCGTGCTAGATTCACCGTTTTCGTCACTGGAGACACTCGTCCTCGAGCTCGTGGAGACGTACAACATGCGGAGCAAGTTTATGACAGTGCCTTCATATATGACAAAAATAGCGTACTCGTTCTTGAGGAGCAGCATCAAACGGAGGGCAAAGTTTGACGTGAAAGAACTCGATCCTTTGAAGCTCGCACCGGAGAGCTTCTCCCCTGCGCTCTTCGCACACGGGGTGAATGACGACTTCATATCTCCAAAGCACGGCAAGGCATTACACGAAGCGTACGCAGGGGACAAAGACATTTTCAATTTCGAGGGAGATCACAACAGCGCACGACCGGAAGCGTTTTATGAGAAAGCCGCGGTTTTCTTCAACGCTACGTTGCACGCGAGGGGGCACGATCGCGAAGAGGAGGACGCGTTCACGTTTTCACACACGCGCAGACCTGGTCATGATGCGAGCAACACAGATGCAGGCGCGTTGGGCCGTGTTCATAGCGTGTCGCGTTTGGACTTAATGCCACCAGACCATTCATTTACGGGAGACGACGAGGAGTTTGGGTCACCAACTGTCGCACGGCGCGCGCCAGGTGGTGTATCTTTTGTTGTGCACTCGCCGAAAGGAGCGCGTTCGTCGCTGACAGATTCCCTTGACGATTGCCCTGAGGCCCGCGAAATTTACAAAGTTCCAGACCCTCTAGATTTAGAGGTATTGGTGGCGATGGGATTTGATGAAACTGCTGCATTCGAGGCGCTGAATATAAATAAAGGGGATGTCGAGGCCGCGGTTGAGTCTTTACTCACGTCTGCGCAAACCCGGTCGTGGGTCAGGGACGGGCCTGACGACAACGCCCTGGTGCTCCCCGGGAATCACGCGCTGATAGTGCCTACACTCAACCCCGCGCTGCCGCCAACGATCACGAGTCTCGCGAGGGCGGACAGGGGCTCACAAATTGACGATTTTTGCTTAAGAAGAGTTGCACCAGACGAAAGAGAGAGCGATCGAGAGAGACTATATCGGTTATCTCGCGCGAGCATGCCAGAGGGTCGGCCGAGGGAAGTTGACGCGGACAGTGCACTTGGTAATGGACTGAGCCCCGGCCCGGTGATTCGAGAGCTAAGCGCAGGCGGCGTCAGCTTCGTCGTGAGCTCACCTGCTTCCGATACTAATATGGTTGCCGGATGCGATAAAGAAGCGATGAAAGACGAATCGAAATCGATCGCGCTTTTTCTCGATGTACCTTCACGAGAGGGCAGGGAAGTGGGGATCAAGCAGATATTTGAGGATCAAGCATAGCATAGACGAATAATGATAGAACACGTAAGCGATTTCTAATTTTAAGAATCGCGTCATACGAATCGAGGCGAATTCTGGAATTAGAGGATCCTCGCCTAGTCGCACTGGGAAATCGTCTCTTTACTGTTGTTCTGTGCGCGTCGGACTGTCTCCTGAAAATTGGCGCGCCCTCATTTGTCAATCCAAAATTAAAATGCCTGTCTTGGGACATTTAGGAAACCTTGCCCGTTGTTGATGGACATGAAATAATCAGCGAAAACCAAAGATATTATCGCCATAAGCTTCATGAGGATGTTAAGTGCCGGGCCGCTCGTGTCCTTGAGCGGGTCACCGACTGTGTCACCAACGACCGCGGCTTTGTGACAGTCGCTGCCTTTCCTCTGTCGCACAGAGATCAACACAGGCGACCCCAACTCGTCCCGAATGATCTCGCCCGTGACATTGTCGCGCTTGGGCATGTCGATAAATAAACCACCTTTTTCGACATACTTCTTAGCGTTATCCCATGCCCCGCCGGTGTTCGATGCGGAAATCGCGAGCTGCACGCCGGAAACAAGCCCGCCAGCGAGTAATCCGATGACAGCTTCAACGCCAAAAAACATGCCGGTGGCGATCGGCGACGTCATCACGAGAATCGCAGGGGGAACCATCTCACGTAGGGATGCATCCGTGCTGATCTTGATACAACGAGCATGATCCGGAGGTGCGTGACCGGGGCTGCCTTCCAAAAGACCAGGGATCGTGTCGAACTGACGCTTCACTTCCTTCACCATCTCCATCGCAGCGACACCGACAGATTTCATTGTCATCGCGCTGAACCAATACGGCAGCATAGAACCGATCAAAAGAAACGCGAATACGACCGGATTGAGCATGTTCACTCCATGGTCCAACACAGACGTCCGAGTTACAAACGCCGCGGTCAACGCGAGGGAAACGAGCGCGGCAGAGCCGATAGCGAAACCTTTACCAATGGCCGCCGTCGTGTTCCCTGCGGCGTCGAGAGCGTCTGTCTTCTCCCTCACCGTCTCTGGGAGCTCCGCCATCTCCGCGATTCCTCCGGCGTTATCACATATCGGACCGTACACGTCGATCGCAAGGCACGTGGATAACGTGCCAAGCATTCCGAGAGCGGCGAGGGAGACACCATACATGTCCATGAGCGAAAATGAAGCGAAAACGATCCCAGAGAGTATTCCAGCAGGGACTATCGTCGACTTGTACCCGAGCGCGAGGCCGTAGATGATGTTCGTCGCCGCACCCGTCTCAGTTGAGCGCGCGACTTCACGGACCGGGGAGTAGGAGTGCGACGTGAAATATTCTGTCACGAAACCAATGATCAAACCACCCCAGAGACCGGCAGAGATGCAGCAAAACGCGTGAAATGGTCCATTCGTTACGCACTTAGAGTTCCCGGTTGCATTCGCACAAGACGCCGCAAACGTGCTGCGAGCGCCTAGGTAAAACGTCGAAGGCAAAAACGTCGCGCAGATGGGGTACATCACGACCGTCATGCCAATTGTCGTCAGAGCGAGTTGGGTTTTGAGAACCTCCTCGATTTCCGCTTCGTTTCGGACTGGTTTCAGATCCGTTGCGACAAAAGATACCGCTGCGCACACGAGAATACCGACTGCGGAGATGTACAAAGGGAAAATTAGCGTATCCCATCCCGCAGACACGAGATCATGAGATTGTGCCGCGATAACGAGCGCGGCGCAAGTCGCCTCCGCGAAGGACCCAAAAAGGTCAGATCCCATGCCCGCGACATCGCCGACATTGTCCCCAACATTGTCCGCGATTGTCGCTGGGTTCCTGGGATCATCCTCTGGTATACCAGCGACAACCTTCCCGGCAAGATCGGCGCCAACATCCGCGGCTTTCGTGTAGATGCCTCCGCCAACCCTGCCGAACATTGCGATCGCGGAGCCGCCGAGGCCAAAGCCGGCGACGCACTCGAAAAGTTTGATTGCCTCCGACGCAACATCGAACACAGTGACATACATGCATATGAGGAAATATAACACGAGGATACCCAATCCGCTGAGCGCGAATCCCATTACGGCGCCGCCTCGAAATGCAACATTAAAACTTTCCTTCCACGCCACTGCATCTGGGGAAAGCGTCGCGGTCATCGTGCAGCGCGCATTTGTGAACACCGCGATCATCATGCCTATGTACCCGGAGATCATCGACGTGACGCCTCCTACGACGAACGAAAAGGCGGTGAGCGCGCCGATCTTAAAGTCCCAGCGACCGTCCACGTTCGCGACGAAGAATATCATCGCAAACCCGAATACTGCGATGAACTTGACGCACATCCCGTACTCCGCTGTGAGGAAGGCCTTTGCGCCCGTCTGTATGTCGCGGTAGATCTGGCGGAGCTTCTGATACGAGTCCGCGTCACCGCCTTCGCCAGCTTCCGCTTTTTCCATTCGCCGCAGGAGGATCTCTTCGTCGACGGGAGAGTTGCGAAAAAGGGAAATCTTGTTCACCTGTGCGGATTATGCGCGCGGAGGGGTCACGGGTCAGAGGGAGAGGTTGCGGTGGATCCGGTGGCGGAGCACGAAGCTGATAAAAACGACCACGTCGAGGCGACGCGACAGGTGGCGCGGGAAAACGCGCCTTCTTGTAGAGGAAATACGAGAGGATGATCCCCACAAAGGCAGGGAAGACGATGAGAAGCGACCCCATGATGTCAGCCAGGACGTCTTCGACCATTCACGCGGCTGCGAGGAAGCCTTGCTCTGACAGACTGGTTTACGGCTAGTCGCGAGCGAACGGTTGGCAGTCTGTGATGAAATCACAGCCCCATGTTTGTCTGTGTCGTCTCTGGACGAAGTAGGCTCTACTCACAACGTTGTACATGTACGTGTACACGTACTGTACTGTACACGTACGTGTACGTGAACAACTATGAAGGCCCTGTTGTATTTTACTAGCTATTATCTAGCTAGCTACGAAGGTACGAAAGTACTTTCGTAGATAGGTACAGTAGTACAACGTACTGTAGCACGAAAGTACAAGGGCACACTCGACTAAAATTAAATTATTGCTAGGAGATAATACATGTACAAGTTGTACACGTGTGTAGATCTGATTACAAAAAGACTGAGCTCTAACCCATCCGGGTAAAACATGTGATCTAGAAGCGAGCTGTACACGTTGTACACGTACACGTACACGTGTACACGCACAGCAAGATTTCTAGACTAAAAAGTCCATTTTCCTGAAATAAAACTACAGTACAGTAGTTGTACACGTACAACTACACGTACGTGTACTGGACGTAGCTAGCTTACACAATGATATGATACGGAGACTTGAAATAACACACACACAATGATACAGTGATACATTCTACGAAGGTAACTTTCTAAACCTTCGAAGGAACTCCCGTAGGACTCACGAACCTACACGTACGAGCCCACCCAGGGCCAGATGATGTTGGCAGTATCTAACGATTCTTTCACGCCTACCAGCTGACAATAGCGATATCTAACATTTACCGTGTTGAGTGACCAGACTGGAAGAAGTGGCAGTCCCCGATTGCTTTCAGTGCACATGTTTCCAGCCGACCAAGAAATAGACAGGTGACCTGATGGTAACTTCACGGCACCCTTTTCTGACCACTTCGTTTCTTCAGAAAGTCCACGAGAGGACCCGAAGACGAAATCTGGAAATTAGTCGCTGGGTGGTCCTCACGGTGAGAATCCTACTTGTTTCACTCCAGCATGAACGTTCGTGTTTCTTCTGATCTAGTCTTCGTCTTTCAGTTTTCTACATTTGACTTCTGCTAGCAGCAGTTCATATTTTATTCAGCAGCAGCTCAACATGCTGCGAGCTCTGAGTGTCTCGACTCGTGCTTTACAGCCTCCACTGGATGTAGGATAAATGACGTTCATTAATGATACTGCCACGTGCACCGACTTTCTCTCCACAAACGTTTTGTATCTACAGTTTGTATGATATCATTATCTTCTGTACCAGACTTCTCGATTCGATGTGCCGTTGCCTCACAACGGAAGTTCTACAAGTGACAAGAGAGACATTGCAGAATTGCGATCGACGTTCAAAATCCACCGGTGGTATACAGATTTTTATCACAAGAAGCAAAGTGAGGTGGCCAGGATCTTGAGGTATTTCACCTTGATATTCCCATCATTTTGCTGCCGCTTCTTGTTCACGTGTTGCTATATAAATTTGGCGTGCAGGTATCGCATAGAATTGCTGAAAGATCGTGTCATCTGCTGCGACAGTGTGATCTGTAGCTCTGTTGAGATTCGGACACTGATCAGGAATATTCAAGTTGACTACTGGTTGGGCGGATATGGTGTTTAGTTTTCCTGTTCAAAGCTGCAGCTAAGCTTAACTCGTCCCTCCGTGTTCGCTGGCTCTGCGCACAGGAAAGTAGAAGGGCGTAGTCTGGTACTTCGTTTAAAGTGTGCAAGGCTTGCTTCTGAAAATCAGAGGCAGCTGAATTTCGCTGAAACGCTGAGTTCCAGACTACGATATATTGACGAGCTAGAAACCATAACTGGTGAAGTTAAGGGTCTGCTCTGCAAGGTGTGTGCTCGTTAACATTTATTATTAGGAATCTCATTGCTATGTGTTAGTAGGACGAAAGCTGTGATTATATATGGCATCTTCGGCGGCTGGATCATTGTTTTTTGTTTGTTGACAACCGTAAGAATTATTCAGAGTATACAGGTCTTTCACTCAAATGTAAACAGCTTCGTGGGCGCATACTTTCGGCAGTGAGATCACACATCGCTGCTACTGTACTCGATAGCGTCAGAGAAGCTAAGCAAAGTCACATCGATTCAGAAAATGCAACATGTAGAACTCATCAAGAGCATGGGGTTCAAGGAAGTTCTTTTTTTAATGCTGCATTTTATGTAAATTTCTGCTCTGCAATGGCTAGCCTGAAGCCTATTTTGGGCGAGCTTTATGCGCAAGCACAGAGTCGAAGAAGCACTAACTGGAGAGAGGCCTTTGCACAAGTATTAATTGATTGTCATTCGAACTACTGCAACCAGAGGTTTTCCCTTGTTTCAGAGGTGTTTCAAAACCAGCTTCTGGTCAGTAGCTGTTTAAGGACTAACCATGAATATATGCTCTTCTTTCGAAGCGAATACTAAGCGCCGTTCACTGCAGGAACATTTTAAGGGACGGTCACTTCTAGTCTTTGTGCACATTGGCTTCACATACCTTTTACAGGTTAAAACAAAATCTGATTCATATTATTATTTTTTGCTAAACCACTCTTTTCTTCTAGATTTGTCAAGCTGAGCTAGAGCTTTCCGAGAAATCTTTCCCTTTGACAAATGACGCTTCCCTCACCACCTTATTGTTAGAGCCTCTCGGGCAATTATTACTAGATGTTGTCCGACCTCAGTACATCATGTGGACCGACATGTTCACCATTGCAGAATTTGTTGACTTGATCAAGTGCAAGGTAAATTTCTTCCTTTTTAAAAATATGCTGCAGGGTTTGTTATGCTCTTGGCTTCTTGTTTTGAAAATGTTCTCTGTCACTCACTTTTACTTCAGGTTATGGAAGAACAGCTAGACAAGTATGGGAAGACTGGTTCACTATTGCAGCCTTTTGTTGCTGTCCTACTTGCCGATGTCCGGGAGCGACTGATATTCCGTGCACAGACTTTTCTTCGTGATAATGTGAGTAATTACTGTCCCTCTGCTACTGATCTCGATTATCCCAGCAAACTGGAGTTACCTCCGTCATCTGAGAGTAGCACACCAGACGTGAGTACAAGTTTTCCACCAGACTACAGATCTTCTGGTGAAAAAGTTATCTACTGTGGGGTCTCGGAAAAGTCGACTGAAAAATGTTTTCATGATGGATTTCCTCCCTTGTTTCACACATTGACGTGCCTTACGACACTAAACCGCTGTTTGGAAGCCCGAACATTTTCTGGCATTGCTCAAGAAGCCGTCCATATTTGCTGTGGATCCATCAAGGGTGCTAGTCACTCAATTCATAATCAGGTAGGTTTTACGGATGGGCAGCTGTTCTTGATAAAGCACCTTCTCTTGCTGCGTGAGCAAATTGCAACATTTGAGCCTGACCTCACCGCTAACGCAGTTTATGCGAGAAATCTCAATTTTTCGCATCTGCGGGGGCATGTTCAACGCATTATAGCAGGCGAAACAAGTGTTGGATCCAGGGAACCTGGTGCGAGTGATTTACTGACACTAGCTGTCCAAGGCCTTCCCCGTTTAGTAGAAACAGCAGTTGACAGCCGCATAGAGCTTGAGCAGCTTTTAAAGGTCGCATGTGAAGATTACATTATGTTTGTTACTAGGCAGATTGTCGAACCTATGCTGTCATTCATCACAAAGATAACAGCTATTCGTGTGTCGGGCATTATGACTGAAGAGGCACCAGTCCGTCAGACAGCATTTGCGACACCTGACAGAATTCGTGATATTGTGGTTACTGTCAACAAAACACTTCATAGCACATTACCAAAGCACATACAGAAAATGCGCATCTACCTTGCGGGCTCAGTCTCTAGAGAAACAATCCTGAACCCTATCAAGAGTAATATCTCTGAAGCTCATGCTCAATTTGCTGCGATATTATATTCTGAATACGAACCAGAACTTCTTAACAAAATTAAGCTGCAGTCACCTTCTGATCTTGTGAAGTCTATGAACGATATGCCAAGTTGAGACGAACGCATCTTCAACAGCTGGGTAAACTTTATGGTGGTGTATATACTATTCGAACTAAAGTGAAAAAATCTTACAGGGGGATAGACTGTGGAAGTGGCAATTTGAGAAGTTGTGCAGTGCAACGCACTGGAATAATCTTCCTGCTAAATCATTCTCCACGCGCATCAGCATTCCTCTCAGGATCAAAGGTAAGAATGGAACCGAACAGAAAGTGCTGCATGATAGGGAATCTGGATAGACATTCAGCCTGAAAATGCACATGATAGTGGCAGAGGTCACACATCCATGTACTCAGCCCACCAAATACATACGACAAAGACCGTCGTTTATCTTTTCCCAGCTCAACACGCTGCTTATGTCGTTCAGCGTTGGCGATGTCTCACGAAGGAGTCCACACTTAACCTGGGCAGCAGAATTTAGAAACCACTTGAGAATATCCGGCACAAGAAGAAAACCTTTTTGATATAACTTATGCATGAAAAATACAAATACTCGTGCTTCTTCGACTTGAGCAGACCATCATCATGAACTGAGCACGGCATGATGACGTCCTGGTGTACTAATTGTGACGCACCCCTGCAAATAAAATGCTGCTACAAACTAAAGAAGAATATTGATCTTTTTGCACGCACCAATAAAATGAAAGAAAATAATAGTCGTCTAGACCCCAAACTCCATGCGATCCGGCTGGTTCAAGCCTGCAATTGGTAAATAAACCCCATCCTTATACATACCTCGAGAGTTCATATTATTTTATTTACCGATAAAGTGTTTGCAGTCTCCGTGTGACTGAAACATATTTTGAAAACACTCTTGTCACTATTGCCTCGTGGTCAGCTACACCAACTACACCTATCTGCGAGAGACAAAGAAGAAATGCAACAAAAAAGTTTTCGTGCCCAGTCCCATAGTCTATTCGTGTTGCATTACCAAAGCTAGTAATATGCATGACAGTGAGTGTCAGTTGTCAACTTCTTCAAGCAAGTTCTTCAAGCACGCTTACCTGTTACAAAAATATGGCAACAGCTCAATTATAGCTCCCGTCACGGAGAGTCAGAGATTTTTTTTCAGATCAATATAATATTGTCTCGTTTTTATTCAGGGATTGTGTACCAAAAAAATGATTGCATGTCGCTTACATGATTTTGCTTAGGTAAAATATCGCCAAGAAGGTCTAAAAAAAAGATTGTCGGAACAGAAAATTTCAATGTTTGGAACAACCATTCCGCACCTCCAGCTGAAGATACCATCTGTTCATGCCAGTCCCTATACATCACATTGCCGTATCTCATAAGATCTCCAGTTGGTGGACAGCGCCGCACTGTATTTTCAAGACATGAAAGAGCCTTTAAAAGACGCTGTAGGAGTGGTGAAATAAAAATCTCTTCCGATAGTTTCAACCCTCGAACTGATGCGTTCAACTCCTTCAAACAATGAAAACTCTCGGTCAAGGTCGAGAAATTACACTGCAAGTCACTGGCGCGAACCTTTGTGAAAGAGACGAAGCTTGCCAATGTTTTAGTCCTGGCAAACGAGCGCACGTCGCCGAGAGACTTTATAGCCCGAACAGGGATAGTGAAATACATCTGGATTGCCTTGACTAGAAAGCAGGCAAGTGCAGAGCTACCATATATGACGTTACTTGCTCAGCTGACGTGCACGTTTTCTCGTTCTATGTGTCCTTTCACTGAGCACAGTTGCAAGTTTTATCGACCAGCTTAATTTAAAAAAAAATCCAGATACAGTACGCTATCATCTTCGGAGCTACACGTACACATAGCCCTACGTGTACGTGTACACGTACTGTACAGTACTTTGAAAGTACCTTCGAAGGTAATTCCGGAAGTAAGTACGTGTACACGTGTACAACTACAGTGTACACGTACTCACCTTCGAACGTTCGCGATGGTAAAGTACTCTCGGAGTGCTTTCGAAAGTACTAGCCCTAAATGGAAGTATTCTACCCGCAGAGTTCCATCCACCGGATCGGCAGGTTTCCTTCGACCCAAACTGAAGTTAAATATGAATATCTATTTCCGTACGAAGGTATCTTCATAAAAGTTCGTATGTATCTACGAAGGTATAGATACCTTCCTTTATCAACAAAATTATAATCAGCGATTAATATGCCACTGCTCGACAACTACTCTAATTATTCAAGTCTGCATTCATGATACGAGCATGCCGTCTCACCTCGGTAAATACACGGTCATTGTGAAAAATTGCATACTTGTCCACGGGAAGAGCCACACTTTGCAGGTCCAAATGATGCCAAGTCCAGAACAAGCCTCCTATTTGTTAGAAAATAACAATTCAGAAATTTAACGTGACACTGGTGTATTAGAGTATGAAATGTCACCTGCAATTGCGTATTCATTTTCGTTGTCGAGCTCAACCTGCTTAAAAATGCTGCGGTAAAATTCAGCCACCGCAACTGAACGGGGGGCTCGCTCTGCTGTGGTTGCGAATCGCGACCCAACTTGGTCAACAGCAGACAGCTGTCCATTTCCTGTTGTGCCGAATTCTTCTAGCAAGAAAGGCTTGCCTAAAATAGCGCGTGAATCCGACTTATGCTTGACCAACCACGTCTCTGAGAAGCTTGCAGGCAGGCCAAGGGTAAATACTCCCCAGTTGTCCGGCCACAGGTGCGCCACTGCAAAATCAATCTCTGGTATGGCATGATTTGCAACAAAGTCCTGGCCAGTAGTCAATGACCACACTTCTGGATTGGCATCAACACTACCTCCTGATCCTATAGAGTAGAAACCTTCTTCTCCAGTCGAAAGAAGGTGAGTTCTGTCTAAGAACTTCACGAAGTGTGCCATCTCCTCTAGCCAGTCTTGTAACTCCTCAGGACAGTTACGACATCTTGGCTCGTTTATCAACTCCCATGCCATAATTGATTTGTCATGCCGATACCTAACACCGGTATAAGTGTTGATGCGTTCGAGTATCCTCTGAATATTGTTTTTGTACATCATTTTGCATTTGCTATTCGAAAAGAAATCATTTTTAGTTCGGGCGCGTGACCCTGCCCAATCAAGATATTGTGCAACGCCACCGTTGTACTCCCAATAGTCCGTAAAAACAAGGATAAGCTTGATATCGCGCAGAGAAGCCTGCTGAATTACCCAATCTAATCCCTGAAACAAAGGCTCGTAATATTCTCCCGGTGCTACTTGAAAAGATTGATTCTCGCCAACGCTGTAGGCCCGAGATGTAACGCCGAAGCACAACTCCAGCCGCTGGTGGTTGAAGGTTGGGCTTGAACAAGAAGATTATGAAAGAGGAAAAACAGCATCACCTTACCACGTACGTACAGTGTTGAATCCCGCAGCAACAGCAGCATCAAACATATCAGTAACTTGCCGTCGCCCGGAGCAGGAATAGTTGAACGCAAATGAACCGACAGGTATTTGTGCTGCCTGTTCAATTAGAGTGTCTGTTGGCGAGGATATTGCATAGAAGAAGTGAGTACTCGAGAGAAGACATTCTAACAAAAACTAAAAACAACCGAAAAAGAGCTCACATGTATTCCAGCCAATGGCGGGAAAAAATCGTCGACCAAGGGCGAAGCATGAACCGTTCACGCTCACGAAGCGCTCGGCTGACTCCGAACCGTTTTCTGTCGACCTGGGTCGTCGCACTTCTTCACCCCCTTGCCTTCGTTCCCACGGTTGCACGGTAAGTTGAAACTTCGTAGCTCTTAATTTCGCAGAATGAAGAGCCACAGAAGTACTTAAATTAGCTACGTCAATAAGATTTATCTTCGAAAATTGATATTCCTCGTCGAGCGCCTCTGTAGTCAAGGAACCGAAGACTGCGATCATAAAAAGAGGAAGCAAAACAAAAAGCGACGGCTGGGATCGATTTGACCACCACATGATTAAGAGCGACGAGGATGGCATGCCCTGCTCGAAATAAAGGGTGTCGTAATCGTTCTGTTAGTTCGCGATGATGGGACGTCGGGTAAATCACTCCTCTGCAGACGTGTTTTTGTGCCTACTTAACGGAAAACGCTTTTTCAACCTTTTCGACACTCGGTGTTATCCGAGCCGGATAGCCGGAGGTTTCTAGGGCTAGCTCCACGTACACGTACAGTACGTGTACGTGTACAACTGTACATACGTACACGTAGGGCTACAGTACACGTGTACGGTTTATTATGAAGGTACAGAAGTACGGAAGTACTTCCGGAAGTACCTTCGTGTCTATCCATCTATGTGTATCGTGTTGTACACGTGTAGCAGTCGTGTACGAAGGTAGACTACAGTATCTAGCTACATGTAGCTAGCTAGCTAGCTACTACGAAAGTACCTTCGAAGCTTTCGTAGCTAGCTAGCTAGCTAGCTAGCTAGAATGCTATCTACGAATGAAGGTAGCTCGTAGTGTACATGTGTGTAAACGTACAGTACACATGCGTAGCTGCGTACTGTAGGCCCCAGCAGCTATCTAGGCCTACGACTGGCCTACGGCTATGAATGTGCAGAGACAGATTACATGGTAGACTCCATGTAGCATGCACGGAAGTACGGAAGTACGGAAGTACGGAAGTACGGAAGTACTTCCGGAAGTACTTTCGTACTTCCGTACAACATAATTGTACATGCACGTGTACTTGGACACGTACAGTACAACGTTGTACCAGGTATCATACAGCAGCTATTTATAAAAACAGATACCTTCGTAGATACGAAGGTATGTGTCCGTACGTATAAATGTTGACATGCGAGTTCAAAACTGAGGCTTTCATGTTACGATCACCATGTATTTCTAGATATAAATGAGACGTAATACGAGTAGATACAAAGAAAATCATACTGTAGATAGATATCATACTGTATCTATACTTCCGTTCCTTCGAAGATAAATTAACCATCTACATATTAATAGGGCCTAGCTAGCACTGGCCTAGCTAGTTAGCTAGCTAGCTAGCTTGCCTCGTCTCTAGTTGGGGAAATGAAAATTGTGGGGAAACTTTTCCCCATTTTTCCTCACCATTAACTTAAGAATGGTCGATCTATAATCTCTCGTATAATCCAAGTTCAGCTAGGGGCACCCCCCTTCGCGCCGCTTCCCCGCGCACTCCAACACTCCAACATTCGCTTTCTCGCCTCCGGAGGTTTGGTATACGTGTATTACATCGCCTCCGACAAGTTGGATGATGTCAGACGCCGACATCACCGCGCTTACGCCATCACGCTCCGTTACCGGAATCGAGACACGTAGTACTTCCTGGAAGTACCTCCGAAGGTAGCTACCTGAAGGTACACGTACTGTACAGTACGTGTACGTTACTTGGATAACACAATGGATAATACGCGAGCTCAGGAGACGGCAAATGTTTCGTAACGCCGAGTCTGTTTTGCTAACGACGAATCTGTGCGCCGGTACAGCCTGATTCAGCGCCAAAGGTGTATAAAACTCGCTGGAATGATCATTTACGCTGTTTAGTCGATGTTCGCTTAGACGCGCCGGCCACAGCCGCGGCGCGCGCCTCTATGACTGCCCTCCCGGCGGCGCGGCAGTTGAAAGGATGAGCTCATCCTTTTAAAAACGTACTACTCGTACGCTCAGACGATTTGCTCATACGCTCATCCTTTTAGATTTTATTCTATAAAAATAGTACGAAAGTACGAAAGTACCTTCGTACGAAAGTATAGATACGAAAGTCAAAAAACCTTAACTACGTGTACTGTACATGTACGTGTAGTTGTACAACTACTGTAGCCCACATGTGCCACTCCGGAGAAAAAAATGTGCCCGGCGGCACATTTCCGAAATCTGCTTCAAATACGGGCACATTTCCGATTTCTGCCGCTCAGTTTACAATACGACGTTGTACACGTAGTCCGAGGCCTTATATAATTCCCACACCATTATAACTTTCGTATACCTTCTACGGATTTCAACGGTGTTGCGACTCCGGGCACGCCCGCATTCTTACCTCTGTTCATCTTTACGTACACTTGTTGTGCCGGAACTCGTTACACAATGATGCTCGCCAATAAAGTGGTAATATCTGCGGGGTATCGCCGCTGTACCTGGGCTAGCAGGGGTCAACCTACAGCGACGTCGCTAGCCTTGAGGCACCACTATCACATTGCGTCTCGCTTGTCGGCTGCCCGTCATTTGCCCCCGAGCGATAAAATCAGCGAGGAGGAAGATCCATCCAGCACACGCTCACTGCTCGATGCCATAGATTCTACGTCGATGATTGAAGGAAGGATCGACGAAGAGAAAATAACCTCGATGTTGGGTGCAGGAAGCACGAACGTTTCATGGACAGAACTCGACGAGAAGGTCAACATATATCCTTCTGACCGTCGATTTCAGGCTATTGGTGAAGGCGGTGACGCGTTTGTTGCCGAAATCGTGGAACTAGTGGAAGTAGCATTGGGGCGGAAGGCTAGCCCTACGAATGTGAAGTCCAGGCCGTCGAGCAAGGGCAAGTACGTATCTGCTAGCATAACCGTCAGAATGGAAAACGGTGAGGAAGTTTTGGCAATTTATGCAGCACTGAAGGGTTGTGACAAAGTGAAGTGGTATCTCTAAAAGGATATGCACGTTCACACAGCATTGTAACAACGATATGGCGTCCACCGTGTAGATCTTAAGACCAGCTTGCAAATTTTCTAGAAATTAGCTACACTTTCTCTCTCCATTCCTTTCACTTAGTGGTCAGGTGTCACCTTCGCTGTGTGCTGGCAGAAAGTGTCCAGGAAAAGAAAAGAAACTATGCAGTCAATCTTTTGGGAATCTTGGGGATCATGGGGAGCCCTTGCAGCATTCATCCCTAATCTTCGTCTGATGTGTTGCTGACCCTCGCTCCTGCCGTAATCCCTTCGAAATACACATTTTTCTGTCCTTCTGAAGGTCTGAATCCGTAAACGTAATTTGTGTACTCCCCGAGCGCCCAAAGAGGGAAAATATTTCGGTAGTTCGCGTAAGTGATCATACAATTGTTATTGAAGACTCCCATAATTGTCTGTTGCGGCCAGTCACCGTTTGAACACTGAGCACGCATGAGTGAACGAGCCCCTCTATGCAGCGGCAAAGGGTCTCGCGAAATTTGACCTGATGCCAACAGCGCCAGCATGGCCCATGCTGTGTTCACAACGTGTGACACCCCTCCTTCAAGCTGCACGTATTGTTTTGTCTGGCTGGAAAGGTAACTTTCCCCCCACCCGCCGCACGGCATTTGTTTGGACAACAGAAACTTCACGGCGCGGCGGAGGGCTTCACAAGTCTCAAACGTTGAACCAGTCGACATAAGACCCTTTATCCCAAACCACGTTCCATATGTGAAACAAATAGCCCAACTCCCGTACCAACTTCCATCACGCCGCTGGATCGAAAGTAAAAACTTGCGCCCTCGGTGAAGACTCTTTTTGATATCCTGCTTGCGATAAGTGGGGTATCGCTGGTGAAATTTGGCGAGAGCCTGCATGGATGCACTGCTGCACTCAACGTATGGGTAGTCAATCATGATATCCCCAAAGGTTTCAGCAGGATTAATTATCTCCACCCATTCGTAACTCCGGGTATTTTCATACGTAGCCCATCCACCCCCCATGTTCTGGTAAGACAGTATTACATTGACACATTCTTGAAGTAGACCCACTGGCACAGAGGGTCCTGCACGTTCAGAACCCATGGCCTCGAGCTCTAGGGCAGCTTTTAGGCCTTCTGAAGAGCAGTCTGAGATGGGCCACCCGTGGTCGCGCGTACTGAATGGCCAGGCACCTTTGCTGATGTGGCGGAATCTTCTGGAGAGCTGACCAGGGCAATCATCCAATACTTGGCTGTCTCTGATGTATTTGTGTGCACTTCGCAGACAAGCAGAGTATTCCACGTGAAGACCTGTTGCCACGATAGCCTGCACAGCAAATGCGCAGTCCCATAATTGACTGCCGTTATAGCCCGCCATTTTCATACCATCCTCTGCAAGCCACAAATAATCTGCCACACGCGGAGTGTGCTTGCGCCAAGACCCAAACTCTGATGGATCCTGGAACCAACAGCTGAGCATGTTCATGACCTTATTGACCGGACCGATATTGATGTACCTCGTGTTCTCATCCTCGTAATGAATATGATTCATCGTTAGCTTAAGAGCGTTTGCGCGTATCCATCGACCAGGCCACCATCGTAAAAAGAATGGTTCCACTTTTGTTAGACCCCACCACAAAGCATCTTGTATCCTTGGGTGCGAATAATACAGATCTTCTGACGCACATGTATTTCTAGTTTTATCCCAGTTAATCGTTTTATAATTACCAACAAACAGTTCACTTTTTAGTTCCTCGGTTAAAAAGCTTGACGCACCACTCGCTCGGCAGCCATACAAGTAGCTCATAGGAAGGTACACCATGCGGCAGTGACACCAGAAACGCCCAGGGTGTATGGGGTTGTATTCGTACGGTAACAGCCAGCATTCGGGTGGAACAGGGTTGAGACCCTCCCAATCATAAATACCAAGGATGCACAGGTAAAACTTACCCCAAGACGGAACATTAATTGCACCACCTCGGGAAAGTATCCACGATCGTGCGTTTACCACAGCTTCCGTTGTTGCTGTCATCCCAAGTAGTCGCATTGAGACGTATGAGAGCGTCGTACCAAACATCGTGGAACTGCCCTCAATGTGTAATCCAAACCCTCCATCTTCGTTTTGGTGATTAAGCAAATATCTTCGCATCTCTACCTGCACATAATCAGGCAGAACGTCGTCAAGCTGTCCCATTACGTATAATGCAATAATGAGCCCGGGAAGTAAGAACAGAGGACCGCCATAGTCGCTCGCCCAGTGGCCATCCTCGTCCTGCAATCCTTGGTAAAACTCTACCCCTGCGCGCATCGACCGTTCAATGACGGATCTTGGAATTGGGTCTTCCGTGACACTGACACTGCGAACAGAAGTATCATATGCAGATGGAGGAGGTGGGGAGGTATGGATCTCGCGAGCGCGCTTTTTGCGGAGTGCACCGTACTGCACGCGGATCAATTCGTCCGCGCTGTGCCTCTGAAAACATCGATTTGACGTGAATTGCGAACGAATTCGCTCAACCTCTGCGGTATCCGCGGAAGTGGCGCCATCGGGATCATATACCCAGAGTTGGCGCCCTAGATGTCCTGGCATCGTCACGATACGGGGTTACGTGTGGGTGTGAGAGAGTTTTTCGGATCGCGACCGAGTTCTTCGGAGGACAAGGGAAGAACGGGCGCACCGTTCAGCGAGAAAAGGTCCTTCACAAAGGGACTCGCGTTCGCATCAGGGCTAGAGCACTTGAGCTTCCACATGTCAAGCTACACGGGGCAGAAGCAGTTACTTTGTACTCACAGACGGACTCACGGTGAACGAAGGAAATACCTTCGTATCAATTCACAATGGTAAAAGTTGCAGTACACGTACGTGTACAGCTAGCTGTACACTACAGTACACGTACACGTTACAGTACGTGTACAACGTTGTACAACTACTTAGAGTACAACGTAGTCGTGTACGAAGGTTAGTTTTTTTTTTTTTTACATCTTACACGCTACGTAACGATAGTTTATTGTACAACGGTGTAACGTTGTAGTTGTACGTGTACCTTCGTACCTTCGTACGATTGAGTATCTAACTATCTTTCCATTGCAAGAGTACGTGTGCAGTACACGTACGTATTGACACACTGCAAGTCAAGCATGGTTTTTTCGAATTACGTGGAGGACTACTGTACACGTACACGTACGTGTACAGTACCTTCGTACGTTGTAGGGCTAAGTTGCAACTTACGAAGATAAATACGAATGTAGAATACACGTGTAGTCGTGTACTGTACCTACGAAGGTACCTTCGAAGGTACCTTAAAAACCAGCAAAAAAAAGTACGGAAGTACAAGTTGTACTGTACACGTACACGTACTGTACCTTCGTACTCGTGACGAAAAACAAAGTACAAAAGTGTACAACTACAAGTTACGTGTACACGTAGGGCTACTTGTACGCGCGAGCACCCGCGCGCGAAACACTAAATATTTATTACGGAAGTACGAAAGTACTTCCGTACTTCCGTAACAACTTATCTATTCCCGTACGTACGAAGATATCTACCTGAAGGTAAACGTTATGAAGGTACACGTACAATATCTTATCGTACAAGAGCTATGTTGTTATTCCTGTTCACTACACGTACACGTACTGTATAAACGCGCTGTAGAAAGATAGATACCTTCGAAGGTAGCCAACTAGCTAGCCATACATCACAGAGGACCACTTTTATGATACTCTACTGTACAGCTTGTACAATGTACTTTCGTACCTTCGTACAACGTTACTGTACCAACTTGCCTCGTACGAAAGTACAACGTACTTTCGAAAGTATGAATAATACAGTACTTGAATAATACTTTCGTACGAAAGTTACAGTGTACAGTACGTGTACGTGTACAGCTGTACACGTAGTTGTACTTTCGAAAGTACGAAAGTACGAAAGTACGAAAGTACTTTCGTACTTTCGTACGAAAGTACTTTCGTACCTTCGTAAAATTTAAATAAATAGTGCTAGCTAGTGACCGTTGACTTTAAGTATGCAAGGCTCCCCACGGACTCACACGGGATGACGTTCGAACACCCTAACGCGAAAGGGGTGCTGATGCCGGGGCAGTCGAAATGTCACATTGGACGGCTCGTTCCGCGCGGAACTGGGGACGAGCAGGAAGATCCCGTCTGTCGAAAGACGTGTTCACCCACCGGAGATTTCCCGAATAAAGGAAAAACGGAAAGGCTGTCCACCGCGTTCACGCACACGACGCTGACGGAGGATGCGGATATCACACTGCGCGCGTCCATGGTGACGCCCGTGGAAAACATTGAGTATGTTCCCACCGCGGTCAACATACACGCACTTTCAACACTTTCCCGGTCTCTCCGAAAGCTGGTCAAAAGCTGACCTTCTCCCTCCTCGTCTCCAGGGGCTGTCTACCGTGTGGCGCGACGATGAAGTGGTCATGCTGTAACCAGTGCTGTGGCGCGTGTGCGTTGTGGTCTGAGGACGGATTCCTGGAGTGTCGAAGAGAAGAGCTTGCCCATGTCGGGCTAGTTGACGAAACGGAAGACGAGTCCTCTGCTGTGTTAGAAAGAAAAAAGCAACTTGAGAATGACGTCGAGAATCCGACAGCGTGTGCGTTCGCAACTTGGGATGGGTGTCAGCCTGTCCCAGAAGACTGCATTACGTCTAGCATCGAGCCGCGAGCGCAGATAGGTACGCGATTAGCGCGTGTGTCTCTCAATCGGGGTAGAGTTAATTCTTGTCAAGTGAGCCCCGATGCCACCAAGCTTGCTGTGGCATGTGAAGACGGCAGTGTCGTGGTGTATAACCTCGATGCTTTGCAGGGTGACCTCGGCATAAACCAGCTCGGAGTCATATTGCCGGGGAGGGCACCCAAGGTGAGGGCGAAGCCACTGACAGTTGTGAACTTTGATAGTGAC
>Ga0209630_10002107_pt1 | contig 19852 bp, 13 predicted proteins | sample COG_01_FD_184745 | JGI IMG/M metagenome (GOLD analysis project Ga0209630, IMG submission 184745) | Pelagic Microbial community sample from North Sea - COGITO 998_met_01 (SPAdes) (version 2) | ecosystem: Environmental > Aquatic > Marine > Neritic zone/Coastal water | place: Helgoland, sampling... | reverse complement strand
AACAACCACGTTTCTGCAATCCACTGACTGGCAAAAAATACTATTAGCGCGCCTCCTATGGTAATCGTGATACACAGTTGAGATAAACTGCCAACAATGCTGCTAGAAACGGCTTGTTCTCGATATGCCTTATTAACAACCCACATACGACCCGCAAACTCCCCAACACCATTTGGCGTAAATAAACCAAGCGAGACCCCCATCAATACACCCTTTATAGAGTGGTATACAGAGATTTTTGTGGTGGACTTGAGTAAGCGACGCCATTTTAAAGACTCTATTAACCAATTTAAGGGCATTAGTAGGCCAACTAGTAGCAATGAAGGCCAAATCTCAATTACGGTCTGTCTGTAGTCCTTAAACAATAACAAAGCCTGATGCTTTACAAAGATTTCGTAATACAGAAAGCTTAAGGCAAGTAGTGCAACGAACCATTTAACAATGCGAATTCGTGTCTTCTGATTCTTATGGTTATTCAATAATTGCAACTACTTTTGACTAATGTCCTCTCGCTTACTTGATACGGAATTCGACCGCATAATCCTTGGAATTGATCCTGGAACAAATATAATGGGATACGGTGTCTTAGGCTGTAAGAAGAAATCCATTCATTTGATTAGTATGGGCATCATCACATTGGGGCGGGTAGACTCTCATGCCTTAAAACTGAAAAAGATTTTTGAGCGCACGTTGAGCTTGATCGACGGTTACCATCCAGACGAAATGGCTTTAGAGGCTCCATTTTACGGCAAGAACGTCCAGAGTATGTTAAAGCTTGGACGTGCTCAGGGCGTAGCCATGGCTGCAGGGCTGTATCGAGATATCCCTATTTTCGAATACGCACCAAAACGAATCAAACAAAGCATCACAGGCAGTGGAAATGCCAGTAAAGAACAGGTCGCTGGAATTTTAAAGTCACTGTTGAAATTTGACGAAATTCCAAAAAACTTGGATGCTACAGATGGCATGGCTGCTGCGGTATGTCATTATTTCCAAGGTGGCATAACCACCAATCAACCAAGCAAAAAGAATTACGGTAGTTGGGGTTCGTTTCTATCAGACAATCCAGATCGGATTAAATAATTATTTCAAACATGCTCTAATAGACGAGGCTATCTCGACCATTTCATCATGTTCAATTTTTAGTTTCTCTTGAGAAAAGTCAATATCTGCAACATGATTAATAGGCACCAAGTGGATATGGGTATGTGGTACTTCTAATCCAATGACTGCAGTTCCAATACGTTTACACGGAATCGCTTGCTTAACCGCTTTAGCGACAATCTTTGAGAACATATGTAAACCAGCGTAGGTTGCATCGTCCAGGTCAAATATATAATCGACATCCTTTTTAGGAATGACTAAGGTGTGTCCTTTACGCAATGGGAAAACATCCAGAAAAGCGAGGTAGTCTTCAGTTTCAGCTACTTTGTAACACGGAATTTCCCCAGCAACTATTTTACTAAATATACTTGACATTATACGGTGATTTCTAAAATCTCAAATGGGATAACCCCTGCAGGAACTGTAACTTCGGCCACTTCGCCAACTTTACATCCCATCAAACCTTTACCTATTGGAGACTTAATGGAAATTTTACCTTTTTTCAGATCTGCTTCTTTTTCCGCAACTATGGTATAGGTTACTTCCTTATTCACCTTTTTATTCAGAACCCTAACCTTACTTAAAATACCCACCTTAGACAAATCAAGTGTGCTTGGATCAATAACGCGCGAATTGCCTAAGGCTTCTTCGAGCTTGGAAATCTTAAGTTCCAATAACCCTTGCGCTTCCTTAGCCGCATCGTATTCCGCGTTCTCCGATAAATCACCTTTATCTCTAGCCTCTCCAATCTGTTTAGATATGTTCGGACGGTCAACGGTCTTTAGTCGTTCGATTTGATTCTTTAGGTTATCGAACCCTTCTTGCGACATATAATTTATCTGTGACATATTCGTTTCTAGTACTGTTTAAAAAAAGAAACATTGCAATGGCAAAGGCCAATGCAATGTTCCGCAAAGTTATATATTTCTTTTTTAGTGCTGGTATTGCACTTGTTTCATTGGTTATTAATCAACCAATATTCTTACACCAATACCATGTGAACCGCCAAAAGGGTTACTTGCTCGGTAAGAATAATCAACTGCAAACTTGTTGTCGTTGTTTTTGCTCATAGGCAAATCAATTGAAAAACCTCCTGTTAATCCCGTAAGGGCAGACGTTCTTTCATCAGCGTTAAAAATACCGTCTTCGTAGGCAAAACCGCCTCTCAGTTTAAATATTTCTTTATACCCGAACTCTAACCCAGCTGTCACTTGATTCCGTGTGTATGAATTAGAAGTAAAGTTCAGCGCCGCTGTTAACCGCTTGTCGTATGTTTCTTTGGTCGCATCAAGTCTAAAATCATAAGATGCACCAATGTTGATTAATGTAGGCAAACCAAAACCAGCCGTTCTAAATAAGAATGACTGCTGTACGTCGTTGTTCGGATTCGTCGCTTTAAACGTTACACCGTCTCCACTATAACTAGCATCTGGCCCAACATTTTTCATACTAATTCCAAACTTGATGTCATCCTTTTTAAGCTTGTCTGACTTATCGCTTGACTCCGTGTATTGAATACCAGCGTCTATCGCTATTCCTTGAACACTAGCATTCGGTATAGCTTCAGAATGCACTCTTACAAGTACGCCACCAGATATTGTTTTTGTGAACTTCTTAGCATAACCTAAACCAATGTTTGTGTTTTGAGGATTAATTGTACCCAAACCACCATCAGGTTGCTCTACCGTAGTAACTTCAATTTCTCCGAGGTCCATTGTCATAACGGTTAAAGCTAAAACACCTTCTCCCCCTAACGACTGAGCAAACCCAAACGCGTTTATTTGGACTCCAGAACCCACTAACCAATTTGTGTTAGAAAATCCTAACTCAGTACGTTTAGCATGTGCTAAGCCGCCCATGTTAAAGAAAGATGCTTCTAAGCCTCGAACATTCGATTGACCTGCCCAACCCATACCACTTGACATAGCCCAAGGGTTAATCATCAATTGACTTGCTCCAGATTGTCCTATTCGATCTGGATTTCCAGCCATTGCAGCCAGAGACAAACTCGATATCAGGATTACACTATATATTTTCTTAATCATTTTCTTTTAATCTATTTCAATATTGGTTTACAATCCTTAGAACGAGTCTAAGTCTAACTCTCTCATTATACCCATCCATTTGATGACTTTTTCGCCCAACTCACCACCATCTACATGGATTAAGTAAGTACCACTGGCGATAGGTACTTTAGCATTATTCTTTAAGTCCCAAGTCACTTCTGTTGACTTGTCATCCTTAACAATTCGACGAACTAGACTGCCGTCTACCGTATAAATTGAAATCTTACACGTTTCAGGAAGGTTTGTAATTTTCACCTTGTTCTCTACGGGGTTATTCTCATACTCGGAGTAAGCGAAATATGGGTTAGGAACAAGTCTGATTGTTTCCATCGCCTCTTTACCAAATTCAGCGCTTCTCTCCGCGAATACCGCTTCAGTGTCGAATGAATATCTTGGGTTGTTTCTGTTTTGATTTTCAGCAGTTACATAATACTGGTATGGCTTTTTAACGCGCAACTTGAAAGTCACTTCCGTAGGTGGAACTGGCATACCGTTATCATTCACTTCCATCTCATATCCATTGGCTAGGTAAGATGGCATAACCCACATCGCATGATACAATACCTGTTGGTTTAACTCACGGAAATAATTATCTCCTGTCAATCCTGCAACTCTGTCCATGTATGTTTTACATCCATCGTATGCTGGACCTGAAGGATATAACGACTGTAGGTAGCTACTATCCGTATCCATAATATAGATGTAATGTCTTCCACCAAATCCTGCATATCCAGAACTATAGCTTCCACCTTGATCTGTTGGATTCCATTTTAAGTCTCGTCCATTATTAAGTCCTTGGTAAGAATCCTCACCTAAAACAATGTTAAGACGCTCTCCAGTTTCCACGTTGATTGCATAACCTGGGAACCAAGTTCTACCTTGTTCAGCAGCATTTTCGCTTCCATCTTTATTAACAGAATTGTGTTTTCTCACTTCAAATTTCAATGCACCACCTTGGTTAAGGTTTTCTTCTTCTCCAAGTTCTAGTACAAGACACTGAGACCATTTTGATTCGTCTTTGGTGAATACCAAATCAATACTGCTTAAGTTGTCAAGGTTATACCAGTGTGATGGAGGCTGTGTTCCTTGATATGCAACACCCTGCACCAACGTATAATTTCTTGCTGGCTGTGGACTTGCGTTAGATGGGATATTCTTCGAAGCCAATCGGTAAGGCGCAATTCGTCCGTCCCATATTCTTTCGTACACTTCAAATCTGTCAATCGCAGCACCATTTTCATCTCTAAAGTCGTGCTCAGAGTAATCTGGAGTAGCAACTGTAGAACCTTCTCTACCTGCACGTATCCAGTTAAACCATGCTCCATTATCGATATCAGGTATTGCCGTCAACCACTGCTTACTATTGTCTTCCCAAGCAACACTCCAGCCAATCAATCCATTGCTTTGATCAACATCACTATTACCAGGACCAACAACTTGTGTGATGGTTACAGAAAGTCCCCAATCATTCAATTCGTTTTCTGTGCTTATTGCTGTAATTAGCTGCTCATTTTCATAGTCAATGGTATAATCAGAGAAAATGGTATCATTTGATTCCGTATTGATTAACATCCAATTCGTAGCATCAGCAACCAAACCGCTCAATCTACCAATTGGAGACGTCGCACTTGCATCTTCTCTAAGTATTAACTCAAAGTTTCCTTTAGGCACTTTTAATGGATCTACAACCTTAATGTTAACCGGTCCTTGTCCAATCTTGTATTCTGGGAATTGTGTTCTTCCGTTAGCTAATATTTCCGCTATCGACGCTTCGGTCAACTCTAGTTCGATTCCACCATTACCACGTCCTTCAAGTCGAACAAGTTTTGGCCCATCACCATAATTACCATTTACCCTTAAACCACCTTCTTCAGGCTCTGGATTATGTGGAATTACACTAAACTCCTGAATCTTTCTACCAGCTAGATACTCTAACTCTCTATGACCAGGCAATGCCGCATAGGACACAACCATAAAGTAATACGGCTTATGGTTAACAAGTGTTTTATTACTACCCGTAGCAAAAACATCTTCTGTAATAGATACAGAGTGAACTAAGCCCGTGTTTTTGCCATCGATCATTAACTTAGGTAAAGGTTGACCTAACGCTTCATCAAAAGGTTGGTTAACCAATCTTGTGATACTGTCGTCCAAATCACAAGCAAAAACTTCTCTTGCCTTGTCAATATCTTCCAAATCACCTGTTCCAACAGATGCATTTTTAAGTTGATAAACTCTGTATCCTTGGAAAACGTAGGTAACAGGTTTTCCGTCACTAATCGTTACTTCTTTGTAGGCTTCAATTCTTTTGGTATCGTTAAACAATAGGACTACCTCATTACTCAACTCTTGTGCTTCAACGATTGGTGCATCAGGACCGTCAAGAATATCAAAACAGTTATCAAATAATTCTTGTGCTTTTCTACTACTTGCTTTTAGTAAGTCAAGTGAACCGGTTGCACCACCAGAACTTGCTTTAGCCCAAACAACGCCAACCGTAATCTTGTTAACGGCACCTTGTTTAAGCGTGAAAGGTCCAGAGGTTTGAAGAAATCTTCTATCTGCTGGTGTATTTCCAGAGGTGGTTTCAGACCAATCAGTTGCATCATTCGGATCAGATTTACCTGGGAATATATAATCTGTACAAGCACTTCCAGTCCTTCCGTTAGCTTCGTCTCTTGTTAAACAGTCACCGTTTTTCCAAAGACCTCTTAAGTAATTGTAATAATGTATTGGTGTTTGTGGATTTCCAAAATTCGTAAAATCATTATCGTAGTAAACGAACTTCGACATTCCTAATTCGAACAAGGTATCAACCCCGTCGATTGTTGTATCCTTTTTAGGTCCTTCAAAGAAATCAACTCCAATTGATGGCGGATTCAAACCATATCCTAGAATACCTTCATCGTTGTCGTCTCCGTTATAACAAAACCCTAAGCTTAGTCCTACATCACAACCTACATAATCATCAGAGTAGTTACCTAAATCAGGATCCACCCATTGACCAAAATATGTATTACTCAAGTTTGAACCTCTATTGATAATTCGAGTCGTATAGAAGGTCATGTTATTAATTTCGTCATTCGTTGCATAAGCAAAAGCAGTGGTTTGTAATTCCAATCCCTGCGCTTGACCTTGTGTTTCAGAGTGAATATTCCCTCTATCGTTATAAACGAACCAAAGCATTTGGTCTGGTTGGTCAGCTGGTGTGTTTTTTTCGCGTGCTACAGGAACGCCGCGACATTCAGTCTGAAGTACAGGGTAGTCTCCGTTAAACGGTTCATAAACACCATTACTATCTTGATCGAAAAATGGTGCGAGCATGTCTGGTTCATTTGCTCCTCTACCGTTACCAGGCCAATTCTTTACACCATCACTTAAGGAAGTTAACGTTCCATTTTCCCATGCTTCTCTGTGGTCCTCAATTTCTTCACGAGACACCTTATAAATTTCGTCATAGGCCTCACAACGCGTACTGTTTGTCGTTCCCGTCACTTTATCAAGTGGCCCAGGCCAAAAATCAGATCCACCTTGACGGTAAGTCATTGCTGCTAATTTAAGTACACCTTCATCCTCACCGCCTATCCAAATGGCTCCGGCAAAAAGGGAATTCTTTCTAACCGCATTAAGGTCGGTAAGTTTAGGAATTTCGTATCGCGCATTGCTCAAATCCCACCACATATCACCGCCGTTAAGAATACGGGTACGTACATTATTAATATCTAAATCTGCTTGCGCCGATGCTGGTTCACAGTCAGAGGCAAACTTCATTAACTTATTTTTTATTTGTTGCGATCCTGCTTTACTAGCATCGGATTTTGGTGTTTGTACGTTTACATTTTCCTTCGCTGATGCGAAAAGAGCAGTCGCACACACAACAGCAACAAATCCTATCTTTCTTATATTTCTCATATCTTTTTCTCTTATCTATTTCTACTAGAATGTCATTCTAAATCCAAGTCTTGCCAATCTAGGAATAGCAAAGTTCGATGGGTTATTCATTTTTATATTGTATAGATCCATGAACGACTGTTGGTTGATTTGTTCTTGGATGTATTGTTGTCCTTGTGGTGAGTTCAAGTATCCATCATCATTAGGCAAACCTGTGTAACCATATACACGGTCAATAATTCTGTTGTTCAACAAGTTTTGCACCCAAAGGAATACCGTGTATTGTTTAGAATCTGGTCTAAATTTCTTTTGGTTCTTTTTCTTGATCGCAAATGTTTTGGAAGCATTCATGTCAACCTTGAATTGCCATGGTAATCGACTACCAAATGGGTTGCCATCCAAAAAGGATCTTTGTACCCGACCAAGATCAGATTGTGCAGATGAAATAGCAATCCCTTGCTTCGAGTATGGAGCACCAGACTTACCAGAGATGATAAAGTTTGCACCAGCATTTGTGAAAACTTTTTTACCAAACCAAACTGGTCCGGTGTAATCATTTTTACCTTTAAAACGGTAATCAAAAATTCCAACAATTTTATGTCTTACATCAACATCTAAAGGATAAAGCGATCTTAGGTTAGGTTGATTCGCTGCAATAAGTGCACTTTGAGAATTGATATTACTTCCCGTTCCATCAGCAAACAATAAAGCGTAGTTAGCAGATAATGAAACGCGCCCTTCGCCTCTTAATTCGTACTCAGCTCTAAACGACTTTGTTGTACTGAAATCGATGTTTGAATACGTATTGTATGTTACAGGGTATGCTTGGTACAATCTTACCAACCCAAAATCGTTTCTAGTTTCCGCATATTGAGCGATTAAGCTTAACGCTGAATTTTCAGACAATTTTTGCTTAAACCCTAATTCGTAATTCGTACGAATTCTTGGCTTCATATTTGAATTCGCAATCGTTCTTGACTGTGATGCTTCCAAGAAATAATACTGATTAATTGGCGTAAAAGTAGCCCCGTTAGTAGGACGCTGTGCCATCACATCATAGTTAGCAAAAAATTGCGCTTCAGAGTTAATTGGGAAAGAGAACCAAACACGTGGTAACACGTTAACTTGTGGTTCGTAATCTTTAAACGACTCTTTAACGATGTCTTGGTTTTGACCATCAACTAAGAAAGGCTGAACCTGTCCACCAGTTTCGTTTGCAATAACATCAGGAGTAGAAATTTCAACACCGTCTGCGTCAAACCATGTATTGTCTTTCCGGTAACCTAATATTTCTGATGGAGATTCTGAGTTGTTTACATATACCGCATAATCATCACCAATACTACTTGGATGAGCAATGTCACGGCCTTGAATACTTGACACTTCGCCTGCCGTTTTAACAGGGTAAAGTGAATATGGATCAGCAAGCACAAACTGGTTTGCGTCATATCTCTCAATACGAACACCTAATCTGAAAATTAGATCTTTAAACGCGAACTTATCTTGTAACCACGCTGCACTGTATATAGGTGCAAATGATCCAACTCTTCTATTGTCTTCATCATATAAAAACTCCGCCAAACTAGGTCGGTTTCTATCGCGGTTACCCAAGTGGTCATAACCGTAATAAGACACATAGCTATTACCATTGTTCCATAAGTCATCAGCACTGAACATATCAATTGAAAAATCCTCAGGTGATAATGAATTGATATCAATAAACGAAGTTTCAGTAATTAGATTACCATGCACATCAGTTCGACCCTCAGCCATTAGTTTGGCACGAAGGTTTTTGTCAAAAGATTTTTGTGCGTCAGAATCAACAAACGTGTTATAGGTAATAGTATCTAAGAAACGACCCGTTTCGTCATAACTATGAATTCCGCCAACTGTGTAATCACCAGTTTCAAAGTTGTCTAATTCCAAAATATGTGAGTTAGCCAACAATGGCATTAATAACCATAGACTGTTTGCACTTAAAGAGTAGCCACTGTACAAGTTTTGCTCATACGTCATACCGAATTGCAAGTCATGCTTATTCTTAAGATTTAAACTTGCCTCACCCATAGCGTAAGCACTGATTCTTTCCGCTTGGCTTTTTGAATATCCCGCTGCATTTGTCCCTGGGTTCAGGAACAAAGAATATGTGTTTTGAAGTGACCGGCCATTTAAGACTCCAAGACCTTCAAAAACTTGACCGTCTGCAAAAATCGTTCTGTCTAAGTCTTCAGCATTATTAAAGAAGTTTGTTGTGTATCTAGCTCTTTCAACATTTTTGTCTGAAGCTTCGAAAGTCAACAATGTATCTTGGTAACCTGCTAGTTCAAAATATCCTCTTCGTGCAACTGTGTCACCGTTTTGATCAATGAACTTCTTTTCGTTTTGATTATAGCGATATACCGGAGCTCTGTAATGGTCAAACTTTCCAACATATCCATAATCAAAAATATTGTCACCGTGTAGGGCGCTTTTTGAAGACCCGATTGATGTCTGGTAATCTAATCTAACGGTATAAAAAGCGTCTGTAATTAAAGACTTAGAAGCGTCTTTGTCTTTATCGTCTGCATTCGCATTTCTCAAACGTTGCGTAAATTTCAAGTACGTTCTGTAGGTTTGATTTACAGACTCTGCATTGTTTTTATAGTTTAATAGATAATGAGCTCTACTGTATGAATTTGAGTTTCTGTAACTACCTGATCCAAATAAAGTTACTGTCGAGTGTTTGTTCGGCTGGTATTCCAATTTAGCCTGTAAAGACCCTCTTAAGTAGTCCACATTTCGTCGTGCTTTCTCTAAAACAATATCGTCGTTAGTTAAAAACGATGAGGCTGGCACAAAACCACTACCCTGTGGGTTAGGAGCTAATGGATTCTGCTCTAATTCATCAAGAACATCATCCTTAACAACATATACGCCTCCGTATAATGGAGATGGATCTTGTGTATAGTTTAGGTCACCTGAAAGTTGAAATCCTAATGCAACATATTCTTTGTCTCCGCCACCTTTGTTTTTAATCCAAAGCGGACCAGACATGAATCCTTGTGCATAGTTATAGTGATATGGGTCAAATAGAGAAGAACTAATCACCTCAAAAGACTTTCGTACATAACGAGAAGGACCTTTGGTCGTATAGTTAATCGCTCCACCCGTAAAATCTCCATATTGTGCAGGCACTCCTGACTGAATAATATCTACCTGACTTTGAGCACCCTGTGGGATACCCGCGTCTCCAATTACTGGAACACCGTCAATAAAAACTCTTGTAGCATCCGTACGTTGACCAAGGAAACTTACTCCACCACTAGCGGTAGTATTTGCTGCTGAAGAAGTTGCGGCTAATGCCCCTGCACTTCGAACAGCCATCTTCACTAGGTCTTTGTCACTAAACGACTTTTGGTTTTTATCTGGCTCAATAAGGTTTGTTTTATATCTCGTTACGGTAACCGTTTTTAACTTCTCACCTCCTTTAGATGGAGACAGTTCAACGTTTACGTAAGAGATGTTGTTACCGGTAACAACAACTCCCGAGTATTGACGTGTGTTGTAACCGACATAAGTCACTTCAACTACATATTCTCCTGGCTCAAGAGGCTTGACAGTATAATTACCAAGATCATCCGAAAGACCACCACCTTTAGCGATACCGTCTTTCTTCACAACAATCTCAGCATAATCAAGTGCTTTTTTAGTCTTGCCGTCTATGATTTTACCTCTAATTTCCCCAAAGTTTGCTTGTCCAAAAGCATACACACTGGAGACAACTAGGATAACTGTTAGGTAGAGATATTTACTCATATTGAATTTGTTTATTCTTTTATACTTTTACTATAATCGGCGAAAGCTACTTAACTTTCTATTAAACTGCAAAAAAAACAATTTATCCGACAATTTGCCTATTATAATTACTGGTTTCAGTCTTGATTTTCTCACCTTTTAAGTGAGACTCAATTTTATCCGCTAAAACCACCGATATCTTTACATAGGACTCCTCAGACCAGCCAGCCACATGTGGAGTCAGAATCACATTGTCTTGGTCATTTAACCACTCAAAAGCCTGACGTTCTTCGTCATTAAATGACTTCAATCTTTCATTCTCCAAAACATCAGTTGCAAAACCCGATATTCTTCCACTTTTCAATCCTTGAATGACATCAGTCATTTTCATAATTCCACCTCGAGAAAGATTCATCAATGTCACTTGATTTCTTAAACGAGATATCCAAGCTGATCTGATCCATTGTGATGTTTCTGAAGTCAATGGAATATGAAAAGAAATAATATCGGCTTCTGATTCCAAATACGACAAAGACACTTCCTCTATGTATTGATTTGAAAAGCCGTTTTTATATTTATCGTAGGCAATGACACGGCACCCAAATCCTTGCAGTTTGCGTGCAAATGCACTTCCGGTATTTCCGAACCCAATTATTCCAATGGTTTTATTTCCAATTTCTTGGCCTCTATTTCCTTCTCGATCCCACGTATTTTGGACTAGTTCACGATTACTTTTCACTATGTTGTGCTTTAGCGACAGCAACAAACCCAGCCCATGTTCGCCAACCGCGTCGGCATTTGCTTCGCCCGCATTAACGCAAACAATATGGCGTTTTTCTGCTTCGTCAAGGTCAATATTGTCCATACCAGAACCGGCTCTTGCAATAAATTTTAATTGAGGTTGCTTCTTCAAAAAGTCAGCTGTTACGTTTAGCTTACTTCTAACAACGATTCCATTATACGCTACTAACGTTTCAGAAATTTCCTCTGCTGTAATTTCAGGCTTATATGTATAATCGATGCCCATTTGTTCTAAGCGTCTCATGAGTTCGTTATGAACGTCATCTACAATTAAGATATTTAACTTAAACTTCACGTTGATTCAAATCTAAACTTTAATAATGGTTGCAAAAATGGCGTTTTTACCACCGTCCAATACAAATTGAGAAACGGAATTTGTCAAAAATTCAACTTAGCCCCAATGTTAACCATACGTGGTGTTCCAAAATTTCCAGGGTTATCCATTCTTAGTTTGTACAGCATTGCAAAGGTTTCCGCATCAATTTGATTTTGAGTTGCCTGTATTCCATGTGGTGAATTAAGGTATCCATCGTCATCAGGTTGACCTGTGTAACTGTAAACATTTGCAATCAACTTCGTGTTTAAAATGTTGTTTACGAGCATATAGATAGAAACTGTTTTGCCAGCCCAATTGAAGTCGCGCTGAATATTGAGATCCACATTATGCGTCCAAGGCATTCTACTTCCAAATGGATTGCCCTTTGTTTGACTTCGCTGCACCACACCGTTAGCGGCTTGAGCTTCCGAAATTGCGCGTTGTACAGCGGTATATGGTGTTCCAGATATCGATTGCATTGAAGCACTTAATACAACATCTTTACATAGCTTGTATTTCCCGATTTGAGGCCCCTTGTATTTAAGTCGATTACGGACTGTTGAATCTCCACCAAATCTAAAACTAACGCCAGATTTAAACGTATGTCTGTTATCGTACACCAATGGAAACAAGCTTCTCAAATTTGGTTGCCCGCTTTGTATCAGTGTTGCAGCCGAATTCGCATTTGAACCTGTACCGTCGGCAAATTGCAACGCGTAACTTGCTTGTATAGACAAATGGCGACCAACATAATCGTATTCTGCCATGTACCGTTTAATCGTTGAAAAATCGACATTGCCGTAAGAAGTATATGAATACGGGTAGGCTTGTTCGATTCTTATTTGATTGACATCGTTCGCAATATTGGCATACGCTGCAGATACCTTAATTCCAGCCTTTAACCCTATTGCCTGACTAAATCCAATGTTGTATTCTGTTTTCACTCTGGCTTTTAATTCAGGATTAGGTAAGACACCGTTCAAATTACTTTGTAAATAATAATACGAGGTATAAGGAAGATACGTTTGGCCAGCTGATGGATTTTGAGCAAGCTTATCATAACTCATAAAAAACAAGCTAGACGTGTTTAACGGAAAAGAAACGGACAGTCTTGGTAAGAAAATATTCTGAGCCTCAAACTTTTTAAAAGAGTTAATCGTAAGTTCTTGGTTTTCTGGATCTACAAGCATTGGCTGAATTCGACCTGACGAAGATTGGTTGGCAAGAAAATTCGGATCACTGATTGGATTCCCAGATTGATCGTACCAATTACTCCCATCTCTGTACCCAATAATTTTGTTTGGGTTTTTAGCGTCATCTACGTAAACCACATAATCGTCTTTAACGCTTTCTGGGTGGTCGATTACAATCCCATTAATCGCTTCAACCTCACTTACCTGTTTGATTGGGTAAACCGAATACGGGTCTTTAAGTACATATTGATTCCCATCGTAACGTTCGAAACGAATACCTGCTCTGATAATTAATGATTTTAGTACCAGTTTGTCTTGCAGCCAGGCTGCCGCATTTATAGGCGCAAACGCATCGATTGGTCTATTTTCTTTGTCTGTTAAGAACCGCTGCAAACCATATCGTTTGTTGGTTCGTTTGCCGGTATGGTCGTAGCCAGCATAAGAAACATAAGGGTTTCCGTTATTGAGCAATTCATCAGCTGAAAACATTGAAATTTGAAACACATGTGGTTCAATCGCATTTATGTCGATAAAAGAATTTTCAGTAACCGCGTTGCCATTGGCATCAACATAGTTTGAAGAAACCAAATGGTCACGTAAATTCTTATCAAACGTCTTTTGACTCTCTGCGTCTACAAATGTCGGATAGGTTATAGTGTCTGTGAACCTACCTTTATAATCTGTTTTAAAAATAGGATTAGCCCGGTCAACATTTTGAAGATGACTATTCGCCAGCAATGGCATGAGTTGCCATAGTTGACTTGCATTTAAGTTGTAACTCCCGCTAATATCTTGTTGGAAATTCATCCCAAATTCAATATCGTGACGAATTCTATGATTCTTGTGCGGATGCAAACTCAAATAGGTAGTTGCTGAGGCACTAAACCTTTTTTGAAATGACTTTGAATAATTCCCGTACACCGTGCCCGGGTTAGCGTATAATGAATATAATAATGGAATATTCTGTCCATTGCTTAATCCTCCGATTGAAATAAGGTCTTGGAACGAGCCATTAGAACCAAGTTTATCATAAAAAAACGAAGTATACTCGCCTAATGATGGATTTGATGCGCCGGGTTGAAAACCAACAAGAGAATCTCTATAACCGGTTAATTCCATGTAATTTTTCAATAGGCGTTCATCCCCATTTTCGTCAACAAATTTGGTTTGGCCTTCCTCAACATAATCGTAGGTCGGCACTCTCACTGTGTGAAACGCTCCTACATGACCATAGTTAAAAAAGTTATCTTTATGTCGGTAACTAGAAACTTCTGAGTTTGATTGCTGATAATTTAAATCAATCTCGTACGATAGCTTTGATAACAGTTGACTATCCCTTTGCGATTCACCTTTCCCGTTGTATGGCTCAATTACCTTATGACTTAACTTGAGTTGAGAATTAATAAAACGGTATTCTTGAAGGGGGTTTTCGCTGCTATTCATCGGCACATAGTTCGATTGGCTTAATCGACGGTTTGTATAATCGAAACTATTAACCAAATCCATTTTGAATCGGTCGTTTGGTGCATAACTGATTTTCATACGCCCCCCAAAATCATGACGTCTTGCATTGGGTCGCGCAGAAACCTGAGTTAAATCTGAGTTTTCCAGAAAAGTAGCAGATGGCACATACCCACCAATTAACTCGCTAGATACCAATGGCTCTGCTTCAATAACTGCCGAAGACGCATCTGTCAAAACATATGGTCTAACATTGTTGGGGTTAGGATCTGCTTGAAACTTGTAATTGGCTTGAAGCGAAATGCCCAATTTCATTGCCTTAAGTTCTTGATCATTTACAAAGTGTGATCTTGTCAACAAGGCTCTAGAAAAATACATCACACCTAGGTTGTGATGATATCCATCAAACGGAGAAGTGGATTGAACTTGATAATAGTTTTCAGGCGTTATACCAATCTCTTTAACTTGATATCTCACCCCTCCTCCCGTAAAATTCCCATATCTGGCTGGCACTCCTTTGTCAATCACCTCTACTCCTGAAAGTCCAGCGAACGTGCGTGGTGCTGGTCCAATCATTCCAATATTTGAATTAATAAAACTCACCGTTCCTCCTGGCCTGCCTAAACCAACTTCTAATGTTCCATTTCTGGTCTTTACATTTATTTGCGTTTTCCCAATCGCGCCGCGTTCAGGCCCAAAAGGATCACCTTCGCCCAGTACAATTTTGGTAATGTCCTCTGACCCACGCGGTTTGCGAACAACGGTTTCTTCAATGACATTAGACATGGCTTTTGTTCCAATTTTTAATTCGTATAGCGTTAATGTCTCTCCAGCGCTGACGTCGATTTTAGTCTTGTAAACGACATCATCGAACAAAAAGATGAACAACTCGTATTTCCCAGGATAGACGTTGGATATTTCAAACACACCATTGGAATCAGTGGTATGTCCATATTTGATTTTACTGTCTTCGAAAAGGACGACGTCGAGGTTCTTAATTGGCTTTAAAGAATCTTTTGACAAGACCGATCCTCGGATTTCGGCACGTTGACCCAGAGCTGATAAACATAAAGTGACAAGAAGAGTAATGGTAATAGATATCCGCATAATCAAATAATCGTTTTACCAAAACTACCTCAGAGAAACCTGTGCGCACAGCAGAAGTGTACCACAGTGGTCTATTGATTCATGAACGGTAGGAATCCCGAACTATTGGAATTGTGCAAGACAATATTGATTCACATTAGTCAGCGAACTGACTTTTTGCTTAAAGTGATGCTATACAAAGAGCTAGAAATTGAAAAGAATGCGTTTTTCTAATTTAATGGATTCTCCAAAAAACAGCTGCGCCGTTTTTTCAAAAGAACTTGTATAATCAGATACATAAAAATGATCTTGAGAACCGCCTTCTTGTTTGGTTTCTACCAACTTTTTAAGGGTATTAGCAACAACGTTTGGGGCATCAAACAACTTGACCTTTCCACCGAAATAAGTGTCAATTTCTCGTCGAATTAGTGGATAGTGTGTACACCCCAAAATAAGTGCATCGATGTCTGGCAGTTCAGATAAATACTCGTGAATTACCTTTTCTGCGATAGAATCGTGAATAAACCCTTCCTCAATCATCGGTGCTAGCAGTGGTGTCGCTAACTCAAAAACCTCCAGTGACGGATTTCCTTGAATGAGTTGTCGCTGATACACCTGACTTTGGATGGTACGTTTGGTGCCAATTACACCAATACGTTTGAGTGATTTGTCTTGAATAACGCATTCTACTACAGGGTCAATCACATTTGTAACCGAACCAAATGAAGGCAAACTTGCAACTAACGGTAACACAGAAGACGCGCTGTTACATGCAACGACAAGATGCTGGCACTCGTGTTCAAACAAAAAGGCCGAAATGGCCTTTATGTAATTCTGTATGTTTTCCGACGACTTATCTCCATAAGGAAGATGTAAAGTATCGCCAAAATAAATAAGCTTATGGTTTGGCAAGTGTTTTTTGATGGCAGAGGCAACGGTTAAGCCACCTATACCTGAATCAAAAACACCCACTGCGCCAGACATGTTACAGCTTAGTCGTTTTTAGTCTTTCTTTGACCGCAGCCATTAGGTCATGCGAAGGGTCGCTATAAATCATTCCTCCACCTTCACCGCTATCAAGAACATAGGTATAGCCTAACTCAATTGCGACTTCTTGTATAACCTTCTTCAGACTCTCGAATAAAGGTTCATAAAGCGATGCTTGTTTTTTGGAAATTCCTTGACGTGCTTCTTGTTCAGTTGTCTGGTATCGTTTAACCAACTCTTCGTATTCCTTTTGTCTTAACAAAAGAATATCTGGATCTTCAGTAGGGTTTGCCTCCCAAAAGGTTTCCTTCTGAGCCAACTCCGTTTTAATTGCGTCCAGCATGCGTTGATATTCCTTTTGCAAGTTTTCCAACTTCAAGTTTATGGTATCGACCTCTGGTAAACCACTCATCAACTCTGCTGAGTTGATATGTGCGATTTTCATTTGTTTGCCTTGTGCATTAGCAGAAAGCGTAAGACTGACTATGGCCAATCCAGCCAAAAATAGTTTTCTGATGTTCATTATAAATTGTTAACTGTTATATCTGTGTTTATTGAAATTAATCTTGAGGAGGTAAGTTCTCATCTGGAGGATTACCGTCGTCCTTTTTATCCTTTTCATCTAAAGGCGTAATACCAAGCTCTTCTAACACTTCGCCACTTTTATCGAAACGGGCGTTTGAAAAGAGCATAATCATATCTCCACTTTTGTCAAAAATAAAATCCAAATCTTCTCGCTTTGCAATGGTTTGTATCGCATCAAACACGCGATCCTGAATCGGTTTTATCAGCTGCTCTCTTTTCTTGAACAATTCGCCTTCATAACCAAATTTTTCCTGCTGAAACTTTTTCGCCTCTTTTTCTTTTGCGATTATTTCTTCTTGTCGTTGCTTTTTCTGTTCTCCGTTTAACAAAACCTCTTCAGCTTTGTAGTTTTTATACAACTTGTCTATCTCTGAATATTTAGCATCAATTTCCTTTTGCCATATTTCAGATGCTTCGTCAAGTTTCTTCTGTGCCGACTTATAATCCGGCAATTGAGATAGTATATATTCCGTGTCCACATAAGCAAATCGCTGCGCCTGAGTATTTGTATATGCAAATAAACAAAGTCCCAAAAATGCGAGAATACGAACGGGGTTTTTAAGTTTACTAATTGTTCTCATGTTTTTCCTTTAATCCAATTAATTCAAATGCTGTTCCAAAACCGGTGGAAACTGCTGAATTCCTTAAAAGACCCGCAAACATAACCAATTTTTGCATGCTGATTCAGTGGAATTTGACCAGTGGAACTGTATAGATTTATGATCATTATTGTTGTTCTAATGAAACGTCAGATAGTCCGATAATGTTACTTTCATTAAAAGATCTGTCGATTATTTTCAAATCAAACTCAACCGTATCTGCATGAATTTCGTTAGGATCAACCGCAAATGACACGGATATAGACCCACTAATTTCTTTGTTTTTGCCGGTAGGCGTTAGGTTTGGTATTCTTTGATCAAAATCGGTGGGTATTGTGGTGTTTTTAATCATTAACTCCTTGTAAACCCCATTTACCTTTTCACGAAAGTTTATGTGCAGGTTATTGAAGCCTCTGAATTTGTCTGTAGTGTCTGCGTCAGACAAACCCAAGTCACCGTCTTTATCCTCATACCAAAAATGAATGAGTAATAAGGAGTCAAAACCATCATTTCTTTCGATTATCTCGATGCCTTCTAGACCTATTACAGGAGCATAATTTGTATCATCCCGGTTTCCGCATGCAAATAACATGGTTATTATAAAAAATGCCGAAAGCTTGTAAACTGATTTGCTAATTTTGCGATGCATGAATCTGCCAGTGTCGTATAGCGATGTATTTAATGTAAATAAACACAATTTTAACGAAATTGCGCTTGAAATATTTCGTTATCAAGCGCAAGAAAATGCTGTTTATCGAAAGTTTCTTGACCATCTTACAGGCAACCCTGAGGAAATAACGCATTACAGTAACATTCCATTTTTACCTATAGAGCTTTTCAAAAAACATCAAGTTATCTCTGGCAACTGGGTTACTGAAAGCACTGAATATTTCGAAAGTAGCTCCACAACTGGGCTCAACACTAGCAAACACTACATCAATGACCCTGCCTGGTACTACCACTCTTTCACTTCTGGTTTTGAACGGGTTTATGGTAGTATAAACGATTGGTGCATAATGGCATTGTTGCCAAATTATCTAGAAAACGAGCATTCCTCTCTGATTGCCATGGTCGACCAATTGATTAAGCTTTCGGAAAATGAAAACAGTGGCTACTATTTAGATGAAGATGACTCTTTAGACAGCCGCTTAAAATACAACGAGTCGCAAGGCAAGAAAACACTGCTTATTGGCGTGAGCTTTGCCTTAATAGATCTCACCCTCTCCTTTAAAGAGTCTTTCAATCACTTGACCATCCTCGAAACTGGCGGCATGAAAGGAAGGCAAAAAGAAGTTACACGTGCGGAACTGCATTATAAAATTGGAAGCGCATTCCCTGGTGCCAAGATTCATTCAGAATACGGTATGACCGAGTTGTTCTCTCAAGCATACTTAACCAATAAGAACAGTTTTGTCGCACCACCTTGGATGCATGTATCCTTAAGCCAATTGGATGATCCATTCACACAAGCCAAGCTTAGCAAAACAGGTTTGATTCGTGTCATCGATTTGGCCAACATTGAAACTTGCAGTTTTATTGCAACTTCAGATGTTGGGAAAATGCACAAAGATGATAGCTTTGAAGTACTTGGACGTTACGACTACAGTGAACAACGTGGTTGTAATTTATTGATCGCCTAATGCAAACCAAACTAATTTGTCTCACCGTTTTAAGCCTATTGTCATTATTTGCGCAAAACAGCTTTGGGCAAAATCGATTGCCCGTTCACGCCAGGGCATCGATTACACAAAAAATATTTGAAAAACCGGAATGCTCAGCTAATATTCAGGAGTTAAAATTTAATGGACAACAGTCTCATTCCATTGGACTGGGTTTTGGACTTGATTTTGGCTTGAATCGAATCGACAGCTCCAAAGTTCAATGGATTTTACAAGCGAGCGGCAATTTGTTTAGCGTACCGCTCAGATACAGTGCTAGAATGCCAAAAGATATTCATGGGTTTGACCACGATGTTTCGTGGGATTTCGA
>Ga0209630_10002103_pt1 | contig 19876 bp, 34 predicted proteins | sample COG_01_FD_184745 | JGI IMG/M metagenome (GOLD analysis project Ga0209630, IMG submission 184745) | Pelagic Microbial community sample from North Sea - COGITO 998_met_01 (SPAdes) (version 2) | ecosystem: Environmental > Aquatic > Marine > Neritic zone/Coastal water | place: Helgoland, sampling... | reverse complement strand
TAAAGATAATCGCAAGATGAAACATCGCCCATACTTCTATGTAAATTCCATACAAGGGAAAGATAGTCAATTGTATGATGATGGATAGTATCAGTCCACTACCAATATCAAGAGTACGATGTACTAAGTGTTTTGTATTACTCATTTTATATATTTCTCCTCAAATTCTGGTAACGCCTCTTTCAAAGTTGTTGGTATTTTTCTTCTCTTATGTTCTATATTGATACCTAGTTCCTCTTTGAGGTAACTATACTCACGACTAAACTTGTCTATTCTATGGTCTTTGCCTGGTCGAGTAAGACTTGATAGGTAAGTTTCTACTTTCTGTTCTCTTTCTTCTGTTGATGGCAGTATTTCTACGATTACATTATACTGATATTGTAGAGGTTGTATTTCATTTCCGAAATCATCAGTCACATTACTGTTATGTATCGCATGATTTTCTGTAAGTACAAATTTGATGTCCTCACAGTTCTGAAGTTCTTTTACTTCTTTACCTGTTAGGTCTTCTAATTTGTAGGTTTTATTCATAATATTCTCACAAGTAAATAATTAGTGGGTAGATTTAGTCTATTTGGGAACATACTCGGATTTCCTGTTGTTCCACTTGCATGGCTCTACCCCTGCCTTCACCACAGTTTTAAGACATGAGGGTCTAAATTCTAAACTATTTATAAGAATTATCATCACTATCGGAAGAAAAATGTCTATTTGTTTGTTCGATTGATAAAAGTAGTTCTTCTCTCATCCATCTTTCACAAATATCCTTGACTTCAAATGCCTCTATTCCGATGGCATTACTGATTCTTACGAATTCAACATGAATTTCTTCTTCTGTCATGATTACAGGGTCATAGACTTCTTTGAGTTCACTAATGACTGACTGTTCCATTTTAGTAAATTTATCATTTATATTCATATTATGTACCATTATATATGGTGTGACATATATTGTCAAGGTTTATTATGACATATTTTCCAATGCTTTAGTGAAACGATTTGCATGACTTCTTTCTGCCTTTGCAAGAGTTTCAAACCAATCTGCAACTTCATCAAAACCCTCATCACGAGCAGTTTTTGCCATGCCAGGATACATATCTGTATACTCATGGGTTTCACCTATGATTGCAGCTTTTAGATTCATTTTAGTATCTCCAATAGGTTCACCTGTTGCAGGGTCACCACAATCTTTTTCTAGATATTCCATATGTCCATGTGCATGTCCTGTTTCACCCTCTGCTGTTGAACGAAATACTTGTGCAACATCGTTCTCACCCTCTACATCCGCCTTAGCAGCGAAATACAGATATCTACGATTCGCTTGTGATTCACCAGCAAATGCATCTTTTAGATTTTCTTCTGTTTTAGTACCTTTTATAGTCATAGTGTTTCTCCATTATTAAAAAATTTCCGATTATTTATATGTGCCTCTTGTATATCTTCTTTACTTTGACCAAAATATGGTACAGCGTGATGTTCTTGTATCATAGTTTCCGATAGTGATTTTCTATCTACTATTATATCACCTAATATACGACCAAACTTTCCTTTGGCATCATATTCTTTTGTACTTAATATTATATTATTACCTTTTACGAATTGTTTGACAAACTCTTTTGCCATCAACCCATATTTCTTTTCTACTTTATCTCTAGTTCTTGATTCTGGTGTATCAATACCATAGATTCTTACTCGTTCTTTGTGTAACCACACTCCAAACCCCAAGTCTATGTCTATATCGACTGTATCACCATCAACGACCCTTGTGACTTTACATCTGTATTCGTACACTAGTCCACCTTTCCTAAATCATCATCACCAAGTTCAGATACCATATCCTTTGCATGTTCTTCTAATGATTTTTGTACTTCAGTAGCTGAAGTTTCTGGTACACCCTCTGAGTTTGCTCTACTCTTTGAGTAATTACCCTCTTTGGATACTGCAATCAAATTATCAGTCATTTGTATTGCACCAAGTATTTGTTGTACTCTGTTTTTTGCTGTTTCTACAGCAACTTTAGAATTTGTCAAGTCTTGTACAAGAGAATCTCTTTGTTTCTGTAAAAGTTCTGCATCTATTTCTTTTGCCATGATATACTCCTATTTTTGTACCATTGTATCACATCCATGTGATAAATGTCAAGTTTTATTTTGGTGGATATACTGAGGGTCCAGACATAGATGACTTAGTAAATTCTGGGTAAGCATCTAGTCCACACTCTGCAATATCAACTCCATTATCTTCTTCTTCTTCCGATACTCTTAGTCCATAGACTTTGTTGATAATATACCAGAAGATAGCACTTGTTATAAATGTCCATAACATAATAACAATGATTCCATATAACTGAGCACCTAGAGAACCTGTTGTAAATGTAACAGCAAGTAATCCCCATATACCACATGTGCCGTGTGCAGATATGGCACCCACAGGGTCATCTAATCTCATTCTATCTAATATAATGATAGAATAGACTACTATGATTCCACCGATAAGTCCTATAAACATTGATAACAATGGTGTTGGTGCAAGAGGTTCAGCAGTGATTGACACTAGTCCACCTATTGCTCCATTTAGAGCCATTGTCAAGTCCGACTTACCAAACAATACTTTTGATAGTATCAATGCACCCATAACGCCTCCAGCCGCAGCCAAGTTAGTGTTTACGAATATCATAGAAACAGCATTTGCCTCTACAACATTTGATATTACTAGTTCCGAACCACCATTGAATCCAAACCATCCTAACCATAGAATGAATGTACCCAATGTTGCAAGTGGTAAGTTTGCACCTGGCATCGCCTGTACTTTACCATCTACATATTTTCCTTTTCTTGAACCAAGAATCAGAACACCAGCAAGAGCAGCAGTTGCTCCACATAGATGAACGACACCAGACCCAGCAAAATCTGAGAATCCAGCTTCATCTAGGAATCCACCACCCCATTTCCAATAACCTTGTATTGGATATATGAAACTAGTCATCACTACACAAAATAGTAGAAATGGCCATAGTTTCATTCGTTCTGCAACTGCACCTGATATGATTGAACAGGCTGTTGCAACAAATACTACTTGAAAGAAATGGTCTGCCATACTAGAATAGTATACATCTCCACCACTTGCAAGTACTGTTTCTGTTGTATTGTCTGTACCTAAGAAAAATGATAAGTCTGGTATTACACCTGAACCACCGCCTGGGTACATAAGATTATATCCCACTATCATAAACATAATACATGATATAGAATATAGTGCAATATTTTTAGTTAATATTTCTACTGTGTTTCTTGCCCTTACAAGACCCGATTCCAGCATTGTGAATCCAGCTGCCATCCACATGACAAATGCACCCATGACTAGAAAATAGAATGTGTCTAGAGCATACGATAGCTCTACGATAGAATTTTCCATGATTTACTCCATTATGATTAATTAATAATATAAATGCAAGAATCGTACCAGATTATCCCTTGCCATCATCTTCTTCAAAAAAATGTATTTTAACTCCATCTCTTTCTTTAGTCACCTTTTTCACACCTTTGTGTGATGTGGCACTTCTTATAGTCTTTCCAACATTCACTGGTAGTCCTTTCTCCTCTGGTGGATATAAACCTAATTCTTTTCTGTATGACATGTTAGCAGATATTAGTAATAAGACTGCCAATGGGTCAAATACGAATATCAATAATAGTATCACATATCGTACAGTATTGTCAAGATAATTCTTAGCCTCATCACCATATATTAGAGCAGAGATGTATTTGATAGGTCCCACTTCAACTTCGAAGTTCTTAATCTCTAATTCATACTCTGATTTCTTATCTAATAATTTGTCAATGTTGTTTTCTGACTTGTTGATAATACTATTTAATTGTTCTCTCTCTACAGATTGTCTTTTTCTTTCCTCTAATCTAGAGTCATCAAAAAATCCATATTCAGTTTTCTCTAATGTAGTATCCATTTCTGTAATATTCTTTTCTGCTCTGTCTATCTGTCTTTGTTCACTTGCAATACGATTATCAACTCTTTCTATCTTGACTGATATTTCACCTGTATCTATTCCAGCATCAATATGTGACTTCGATAGAAATCCATAGATACCCATACTTGTGATTAACATCAAAACTACAATGGCAGAAACTAGATATGTTCGTAACAATATACCTGTTTCTTTCCAGTGAGTGTAAACCCAAGATGCAGCTACTAGTTTACCAATCTCTAAAACTATACCCATAATAATTATTGGAATGATAGCTGCAGAAAATATTGCAGTCAATCCGATAATAGAATACCATGCGGCTACAGCTGCAATTGCAAGAGATGTGACAAATGTCAAAATTGATAATTTGTGATTTTTCATCTATTATTTAGGTGATTTATATGAGCCACTTATCTGACTTGAACAGATGACCTATAGTTTACAAAACTATTGCTCTACCAACTGAGCTAAAGTGGCTTATATAACAAAAACCCCCTACAATGCATCTAATCGTGCATTTATAGAGTTTTATATTTCCCATGAGTGATTGTATCACCCATCCTATTTAAATTCATTTTTAAGGGGTTCTAGGACTCTGTTTTTCAAGAAAAGTATAAAAATTTCTATATTTTGTCCATTTACCCTATTCTTGTTCACCTTGCCACATTAATTTGTAACCAAGTTCTTTTGTGTCATCGCAAAACTCTAAAAGTTTGCAAAACTCATTTTTAAAATCTTCATCTGCATGACTTCTTTCGTGTTCATCAAAAGATTTCCAATAAGTTATGATTGCAATATGATTACCCTCTACTCCAAAGTCACCGACTGAGCCTTCTTTACTGACAAAACCAGCATACTCAAAAACTTGTCCTGCTAGAAATCCTTTGTATTTGTTTTTTACAATATTACACATTGTACCAATATGTTCTTCAACATCTGATATGGTCATGCCATCTTTTAATTTTGCAACATTGTATAACATCACACTATTGAATGGTACTTTTATATCTGTAAACATTTTTTTATTCCTTCAGTTCGTACATGTATATATGTTTCTCTAAATTGTCCTTGTAATATGCCGAACCATCTTTTAGAGCTTGTTGAATTCTTAATGCATAAGGTCTGTAAACTCCCTCTACAGATTTATTTCTAATTGTCTTTTCATGATACAATTTATTATTATAAACAATTGACCTACTTTTTTGTGTCATACCCAAATGTTTAAAATTACTCGCCTTATATATTCCACCACTATGTCCATAAGTCTTATCTGCATAACTAATTACTTTTTTAATCTCTGTATTTTTCTTTAACCATCGTAAAGTAGAACCTATAAAATAACTTTCAGTATTTTTAGGTGTATCATCAATACAACATAATCTTCTTAACTCTATGATGTCTGATTCCTTTTCAACATATTTTTTCCATACACCTTGCATACTAATATAACCATACATCATGGCACCAATCATATCACCACTATCTAATAATTTAAAACAGTAAGGTGAACTAATACCATTTATATTATTAGAGTAATGCCAATGTTCTACAAATTCTTTTATCTCTGGTCTTACACATGGTGTGACAATATAATCCTTTACGCTCATCTTCTTTTACCTGTTGCAGGGTCTTGTGTTTCCCTTTTAGTTAATACTTGTAATCCACTTTTATTATATGCCTGTCCTATTACATACTGACTGCTGATTTCTTTTTTATAATCATCATTTGGTTTAGTACAAGCATGTTGTAAATCTTTTACATCTATTGTAAGATTTGGTATGTTTGTATTTCTAGTAATAATCATATCTGTAGGTTGATATGTACCTGTCTTTTTAGGTTTATATTTCACTTGACCGAATTGTCTTTTGAGATAGTCATCAAATGATAACATATCTCTACGATTGTTAGTTTGTTTACAAGCTTTATTATATAGTCTGTGTTCTTCCACTAACTGTTCCATTCTCTTTTTTGTAATCTTAGGTTTCTTTTTCTTACGAGTGTCCAGCGAAGTCATTCCTAAGACTAAATGCATTCCTTTAGGCATCTTCTCTCCTATTTAAAAATTCTCTCTCCATGTTTTGTTGATACTCACCAAATTTCTTTTCATGAATATCAATTAAAATATCGAGGTATTTCAATACATGCATATTGGGATGATTTTTAGATGATACAGCTACCAGTTTTTTGACATTCTGCAACTGTTCTATAAACTCTAATTCTTCTATCATGACACTATTATGACAGACTGAACAGGTATTGTCAAGAATTATTTGTTGAGAATGATTCTCATTTAGAAGTATAATTTAAATAATATGAGTAATACACCTATTAATATAATTAGTTCTACGATACTGATTTCTGGTCTTAACATAGAAGTTCTAATGTGCAACCAATGAGTAAGAGAAGACCACCAATCTGGGCGATTGTGCATGATTAATACAAATCCTACTATTAGGAATAGTAATATTGTGAGTGTTAACATCATCTCTTTTTGAGTCTAAGTTCTCTGGCAATCCAAGCCTTTGCAATAAAGTTATCTACTTTTCTAGATAACATTTTTCTTACTTGTGTACCTACCATATCAAAAACATCATCACCTACATCATTGTTATCTACAATGATAAAGTTTTTATTACCAAAAAATTGTTGAAACTTACCTATGTTTGATTGTACTTGATTCCATGATGTTTTTACAATATCCTCTGGTACACTTCTAGGTCTTTGTTTATTTCTTTCAAGTGCGACATCTAGACTTGTGTTTACAAATATCATATGCACATCATAACCAATTTGTTTTAGTCTAGATGCATCAGATGTGATTTTACCATAATCTTTTCCTGTGCCATCAATCACCATACCTAAACGACCTTCAATATAATTGTCTTGTCTTTTTTTAGTTACTGCTTTTGCTTTATCTCTAAGTGCATCTCTTTGTTTACCTTGATTGGCATCCATTTTAAAATTGAGATGTGCATCTTTTAAATATTTTTCAAATATATCATCTGAGTTTACAACTTTTAAACCCTGTGATGTGACACGAACTTTTTTTTGTACTTGTCCTATACCTTTCATTACGGCGAATGATTTACCACTACCTGGCCCACCTGCCATGAAAAAGGCTTTAAATATGTTTGGGTCATAGACCCCTTCTAATAGTTCTGTATAGCTCTTCATTTGTTTCTTTATCTCTATAGTTTTCTTTAATATTATTTATGTCAAGTTTTTCAGGTATCATCCTTGTTCGTGTTTGACTCAAAAATTTCATGTTTTTAATTTTGTTTTTGTATTTGTTTGTCATTCTAAAACTCCAAATTGTTAATTAATTATACATGATATAGTTTACTATAGTTGCCCTCCTGTTGGTTGTTGTGCTTCTGAACCACCATCTGGCAGTTCTTTATTAAATGAATCTTTAACTATGCTCATATATATTGAATATTTAGCACCTTTTTTATCAAAAGAGTGTCTTGCTTTAGTTATTAAAAATTTACCAGAGTGATAGACATCATAATTATCATCTGTGTGTGATGTGCCGACAAGGGGTAATTCGAAATCTATAATTGACCCTGCTCTAATTGTTGTATTTCCATTTATTTGCATATTAATTTTAACACCATTGTCTAACTCTGAATTTTTAGATACTCTATGTGCAATGGTTTTTTCAATATCATTTGGTGTATAATTTGTACTTGTTTCAATGTAATGTTGGGTATCAAGTCCATTTGTATCTTTTGATGTACTATGCATGTATACTCTAGCATCTTTAAAGTCACTTAATTTATTTGCAAAATCTACTGCACCTTTATTGTATATAGGAAAATTACTACCCCCACTAGCGACTCTACCATAATCATCAAAGTCATCAAAGTAATCATATGTCTTAACATCAAAGTTTTTTTGATATATGTTATGTGATATAGTTTTAGATGCAAACATACCACTTTTAATATTTCTTTTTGTATCATTATTAGAAGTTATTTCATAATCTAATACTCTTTTTAATTCTTCTTCTATGTTAGTTATACCACCTTTTTGAAAATCAATACTTCCCTTATCTGATACTGTAAAATCACCCACACTACCTATATTATACAAACTATCAAGGGTTCTAAAATGTATTCCATCTAAATTTTCAAAAAATACAAAATGTGGTGAGCCATTTTCACCGATAGCATCAGTTGTTAAATCTTTAATCAATGAATATGGGTTTTTATTTGGTGATACTATTTTTTTGTTACCTAAAGTTGATTCAATGAATAATTCTTTTTTTGTGTTTATAGATTTTTTATCTTTTAATATTATATTTACTATGTCACTTATATTACCATCATATGATTTTGAAAGTCTAACTCTATTATTTCTCAATAATTCTGGTGAACAGAAATGTAATTGAAACACCTCATTACCTCTGCTAGATTTTCTTAAATCTATTTTATATACTGCCATAACATGCTTAGTAAAATCTATTGGTATATTATCAAGGCCTGGTGTCATTATTTTAAATGCCAAAAACTCTTGTCCTATGATGGGTGCATTCATAATTAAATTATTTGTATCTATAATTGTTACTGTTCCAGTTAAACCATTAGAAAACATATTTTCATATATGTCAAGTAATGTATAATTACTATTTAAATTAATTACTTCACCAGTGCTAGTAAATAGTTTTAGTTCAGTGAGTATATACTCTCCAGCGTTTCTTATACCATTCATTATATTATTGATTCATTCATTAATGATTTAAATTCTTCAACAAATGGTTCTATGTAAGATGGGTCTAATAGTCTTATTTTTCTTTTACTATCTTGTTGTTCTTGTTCATACTCATAATTAGTAATTAGAGTTGCATTTGAATAATTGGTATTATCAGTTCCAATATCTATTTTAATAGATGTATTACCAGAGGTTTGAGATATTTCATAATGATGTGTACCATTAACATCATCATACTTATCTTTTATAAACTGTAAAAACTGTGCTTCTGTCATTGGCCAATCATGATATCTATCTGTAATATTATTTACTAACATAATTACCCAGTGTAATTCAGCATCATCATAAAGTTTATGTGCAATAGATTCTGGTGTTTCACCATTTCTTATATCGTAAGTATCGTATAGTAAAGTGTTAGTTCTTACTTTTGCTCTAATACCTACACGCCTAAGTAAATTCTTAACATCTTTATATTCACCCTCTTTTTCAGAATCGTATATTATTGTTGGAAAATTATCAAAGTACATAATTAGAATCCATCTGCTGCTTTATCTCTTGTGATAAGTTCTATCTCTTTAAAGGTTAAAGTCATACTTGTTTCAATAGGTGGGGCGCCAGTAGTATTACCTTTGTGTGCTCTAAATCTATCGCCACCATAATTTACATCCATAGTTTCTAGATAACACTCTGAAACTTTGTTTAAATAATTATTTTCTGTATTTAAGAACATATATTTAATATCAAATGTTGATGGATAACTCATAAATCTTCCTCTTTGTCCTGAAGTCATCTCAGGTAACATATGAAATTTAAACATATCAACAATTCTTTTTACCTCATTGGCTTCATCTTCACTTCTTGGCATCATTTTAAATGTGTATGAAAAAGTTCTTTTACCTATACCTTTAAATGCAAGTTCCATTCTATCAGTTAAAATAACACCTGAATTCATTTCATAAGCTTCTTTAGCACCAGCAAATACTGGTATAGCACCCACTACATCCCCTAAAGCATTTGTACCAATTGCTTCAAGAGTAGGCATAGCTTGATTTCCTAAAGTTTCAGCTCCAGCAGATATTGAAGCACCATTAGCAACTTGTCCAAGAACTTGTGAAGCTAATTGTGTTCCACTTCCTATTTTTGTGTCATTGTAATCTGCCTTATAGTTTACTTTTACCTCAGCAGGCATATACATGGTGATACATGTGTCTAATCTTCTTGTTGGTGGTCTTTCAATACTAATTGTTTGTTTTTGATTTTTTCTTGAAGTGTAACCTGTTTTATTAATATCACCAGTTTTTAAAGCTGCGCCACCAAAACCTTTTTTATATTCTGCAGAACCTTTACCAAAAAATAAATCTTTTACTCCACCTTTTTGTTCAAAAATTTGTTTTTGAGCGTCACTAGCTTTTTCTTTAAACTTACCAGTCTTACTATCAAATATTTTATCGAAAGAACCTGTAAACCCCAAATTCTTTTCTAAATGTGTTTTTAAATTTTTTGTGCCTAATGTTTCGCCATCTACTGATAACTTATCTTGCATATTGTCAAATCTTACTTTTGCACTTTCTTGTTCATTAATAAAGAACATCATGTAGTGTCCATGATTACCTAAAGATGGGTCTACATTAGTATTATCAAGTGGAAATGATAAAGTGGTTGTTGAAGTTGAACCTCTTAATGGTGATATGTCTGATGAATCTTTTCTATTAGGTCCACCTATTAATCCAGCGATACCACCAGCTACTCTCCTTAGATTTTTACCTACTATCCCTCTAGCTATGGATTTACCTACATTTTTTAAATTGTCTAGTGGCATGTCTAAATAGTCCTATATAATTTAAAGTATTTATAACGATTATGACATATAAAGGTAAGTTTAAACCGAAATATCCTACCAAGTATCAAGGTGATATTAAAGAAATAGTGTATCGTTCTTCATGGGAATTGAAGATGATGAAGTACTGTGATACTACTAAATCTATTATAGAATGGGGTAGTGAAGAATTAGTCATTCCTTATGTATCGCCATGGGATGGTCGTTATCATAGATATTTCCCTGATTTCTATATCAAAGTTCGTACTAAAAATGGTAGTATCAAGAAGTATATTATTGAAGTTAAACCTAAACATCAATGTACACCCCCAGAAAGGAATCCTAAGAGAAGAACAGGGGTTTGGTATAATAAAGTCAAAACATGGGGTATAAACAAGGCTAAATGGAAGTCTGCGACTGAGTTCTGTCTAGACCATAACATGGAATTTAAGATACTAACTGAAGACCACCTAAATCCTAGTTAATTACTTCTTACTCGTTCCTGTATATAAACCAAACCAAGCGGCACCAGCACCTACAACGATACTTATCAACCCAGACTGTTCCATAGTTGGAGCAGACAAGTTCATATACCAAATAACACATTTGTATAACAATATAATGTATACTGTTAAAAATAGTCGTGGGAATATTCTCCATGCATCTACAGCTTTTGCCATGTCTATCCATGATTGATATTTGTTTTTACTAGAATTAACAACATTTGTGTCTACTTCTAGTTCTATGTTTACCTTTTTAGTTTCTATCTCTGACATTTTATTCTCCCTATAATCCTGTATTATCTGCTTGTGAATCTGTAATATTTGTATTTGTGTGTGAATGATTTTGTGCATTAGATGAAGCATCAATATTATTTGTACTGATAACATAAGTATTACCACCTGTAGCTCCAGCACCCGATGGTGTAAGATTATTACCTGTAGTTGTAGGGTCTTCTGCTGAATAATATCTTGTTATTGCATTATCTGTTAAAGTCATATCTTTAGGTACATCAAAACCAAAATAACCTAATATTCCATCAATTCCACTTTTTATTAAATTTCCAAAAAATTCTACTAAATATATTATAGGTTCAACAAATCCCATTATGAGACCCATAAGACCCTTTCCAAGTGATTTTAAAAAACTACCACTTCCCTCAAACATTTCTTTATTAAATGCATTAATAAAATCTAACACACCTAAAATTATTCCTAATGGCCATAGACCAAATCTAACTAAAAGTTTTCCTAAGGCCTTCATAGCTTTTCCTAATTCTTTTTTATTAAAAAAGTCAAGGACTTTTGAAAATGCAGCTTTAATACCACCAAAAAGTTTTCCAATAATATCTGTTTTAAAATAGTATGCTAACGAAACACCTAAGGCAGTAAATCCCTCAGCTAAAAGAGTACCTAATGAACCAAAAAAACCACCAATACTACTAAAATCCATATTAAAAAGATTTTTAAAAAGAGAACCAAAACTTAATGCAAGTCCTACAACTGTTTCACTTAATCTTTTACTTACACTAGTTAGAGCTAAAATCGCTAGTACTACAAGTGTTACTAATCCTGTTTTACCAAGCAAACTTTTAGATAAGTTTTTAATTTTATCTCCTAAAAATTTACCAACACCGCTAAAAGCTCCACCTAATTTTTTAAACATACTTCCCAATCTAGTCTGTTCTTCTTTCTTTTCCTCTTTTTTTTGTGATGGTGTTAGGTCATTTTTACTTTTTTCTTTATCACTTTTCAATAAATCTTCAAGAGGTTTTCCAACTTTATTAGAAATATTCTCTATCACCTTCTTCATATTCTTTCTTATAGGTTTCATGGTCGCTAAGAAATATTCTCCTAGTGCAGACATAGCAACTGTTTGACCCTCTTTAGTTTTAGATAAGGAATTAATCTGAAAAGCTTTATTTTCTTTAGTTATTTGACCTAAATAATAAAACATTTCTGCATAAAATCTAGTTGATACTTTATATTGGTCTGATAAAGTTATTGCTATTATTTGTAGAAAACTATCAGATTCATCTCTTTTACTTATATCCTTGTCACTCTCTATTTGTTGGCTTAAGAAATATTTATCAGCGGCTATTTCAGGCAATTGGTCAGCAATACGCTCTGTGGGTGTATCATCTTTTTTCTTTTCTTTTAGTAGCTCTTTAGTTAATGCATTGTTTTCTTGCATATGTGCAAGCAATAACTTTGTGCCTTCATCCATTGCCATTTATTTTTGCCTCATTTTTTTATTTTGTTCTTCCATTTTTCTATTTTCTTCTTCAACATGTTTTACCACTAAACCAATGTAGATTTCTCTCTCCCATGGCATCATGCTATCTAACTCTGTTAATGAGTATTTATGATGTTGCATGAGTGCAAAATTACTTTTATAGTAATTTGTTAGGCTCTCATGAGAGAGCCCTATACTAAAAAACTTTGAAGTCCTTGTATTACGACTTCACTTTTTACTTTAGTATTCGGATTTGTTACTTCAACAACATGTCTTAATTTTGGCATTGACTCAAAGAATTTAGATATAGATTCAAATTGTTCAGTAGTCAAAGATTCAATAAATTCTGTTAATTCCTTTTTAGACATGTCCACTTTGTTATAAATTTGTTCATCAAAATGTATCTCTGAAATACTATCAGATATAATATTAAATAGTGATTCTGTTTGATTACTATCTTTAACATTTTTAAATGAACTTAATAAAGGATAAGTAAAAACAATCTTAACTTTATCTGTCAATTGTATTACATTAATGTGGTCATCTTCCATATTACATTCTATATCATTAAGGTTGAGTGATACATTTACTTTTGTTTTTTCATCATCTGGGCAGGTGACTTGTATTTCTACATTCTCACCAACAGATTTTGCTCTTAGTTTTAAAAAGATATATTCTGCATCAAACATTGGACAAGTTGTTGGATTTACTTTTTCAAATGTACAGTCTGATATTAATTGACTCATTGCATCAACTATTTCATCATCAGTTTTTGATTCTTGTGCCATCAACAATGTTTTTTGTTCTTTCACTAGGAAAGGTCTATACTTAATTTCTTCACCTGTTGATGGTAAGGTTAAGGTATAAGTTTTGGTTTCAAGTTTAGGTAATGCCATAATTTTTCACTCCTTAATTATAATTTTCTTAATACTTTAGGTATATTTTTTGTAAGTTCTCTTTCCACTTGATTCGCAAGAATTCTTTGAAAAGTATCTATTATTTCTGTTGGTAAGTTTGCTTCATCTGTTAGATTTTTCCAATATCTGTAACTAAATGATACATCACAAGTTTGTGCCATAGTAGATGGTGTTGCATCTAAACTTTGTGCAGATATTGTTTTTGGAAAACACTCTACTAACTGAACTCCATATCTTCTTGCACCATCATTGTCTAAACTATATATCTCAATTTTACCAACATAGTCATCATAATATTGTATTGCCCATGAGTTAGCATCATATGCTAATCTTTGCCATGTTTCAAAAAATTGTTTTTCTTTATAGTTATTTGATTGATAAAAACTTGCACTAATTTCTGCAAAAGAAAATCCATTTACTATTTCTCTTGTTGGGCCATAAATATTCGTATCTGGCACTGAATCTAAAGTCCTGCCTGGAAAATTAATTTTATGACATTGCATAGAAACTTCTCTTTGTTCACCTCTACCAAGACTGTCTTGCAAAATATCAACCATAAAATTATCTGATTTACCTTTTCCACCTGAACCTGAATAACCTGTTGGTGGGAAAAACAATACTTCATATTGAGATGGTTTTGCAATACCCTCACCATCTCTAAATGGTGCTAATATCTCTTGTATGGTAAGAGCGGCACTTGATTCTATAAAATCTTTTAAGTCAGCCATTATACTAATCCTCTTGATTTTGCAAACACATGACTATCAGACTGTTTCTTAAATCTCTGTACAGGTAATAGTGTTGCAACTATAAATTCATCTGCTTCTACTTTTCTAAATTTTGTTTTCACATTACCTGCCAAATATCTTTTTAGACAAGGTTTAATTAAATCTACTTTTTTTAGATTACTATAATTAGTTCTTAATTTAGTAGTTTTATCAAACTTATCATTATTACTATAGTCCATTAGTCTATCCAATAGTCTAATTCTCATAGGCATAGATAGATAATGTAAGTTAATTCCTAAAAATCCATTTTTATATTCTTCAATGGGTAATACTAAAGGAAATGTATCATAGTATGGTAGTTTATCCTTTAGTTTAGGGTCATATACAAACATATTTAGTATACCAAAAGTAGGCTTTGATGTTCTTTTACCATCACGAATTAAGTCAGCAGACTTTGGTGTTCCAAACTCTTTGATTTTATCACGAAACCATTGGGTTGATTTAGGTCTACCACCTGCTGCCTTTAAGACACTTTCTATATATTTACTTCTTGCCATACAGGTATTTATAAGGATTCTGTGGAATCATATGAAAAAAGTGCCCCTATAGAATAGAGGCACTCGGTAGGTTACTCAGCTAGTTTTTCAAAATATGCTAATGTATCATCTTCCTCGACTACTGGTGTTTCCACTTTAGTAGCTTGTGGTTTTGTATCAACTTTTGGTTTTGCTACAGGAGCATCATCCAAATCATCAGCAACATTACCAACTTTTACAGTGCCAGAAAGGACTGCATCTAGTCTGGTTTTCAACTCATCATAAGATTTAAAGTTTGTTGGTGCAGTAAACTCTGCAAGAGAGTGTTGTGCATTCCAAACTTTATCTGCTTCTGAATCATCTTCAAAAAGTTTTGATGTGTCTTCAAACTCTGATTTATCATAGTTCCAATATCCATCTACCTTTCTGATTTTAAGTTTAAAGTTTGCACCTTCCCAAAAATCAAATGGGTTGATTGCCTTTTCATCTTCAAACTCTGGTGACATAGCAGCAGTTAACTTATCAAAGATTTTTTTCCCATAGCGGAACAAGAACACTTTACCTTCATTCTCTGGATGTTTTGCATCACTTACCACATAAATGTTTGAGAAGTATTGCAATTTTCTTTTCTGCTTACGAGCAATTTCTTTGTCAGATTCTAAACCTGTATTCCATAATGCTGTATTATGTTCAGACACAGGGTCTTTCTGATTGAGTGTTGTAAGAGAGTTTTCAATGTACCATTGACCTGTTGGGCCTTGAAATGCATGATTCCAAACTTTTGCCCATGGCAAGTCTTCACCTTTTACAGCTGGTAGAAAACGAATGACTGCATATCCATTACCAGATTTATCTAGTTCTGGTTTCCACAACCTTTCATCTACATATGATTTTTTCTCTTGAGGTGCAGTTTCACCTTTAGCTGCATCTAACAACTTATTAAGTGAGCCACTGCTCTTTAGACTATCTAATGACATATATTTTCTCCTTATGTTATTATATTTTATCGTATGTTTATTTGTGTATTTTTCAATACATAACTATTTATAATAGTTATTCTTGTTACTATACTATACTTGACATCTTTTGTCAAGGTCTTCATAGGTAATACTTTGTACATTATTACAAACCAGTGGACTGGCATCTCCCTTTACAACCCAATAGAATTGTGTTTCATTAAATTCTTTAAACACCTGTATTAATTGACTTACCCATTCATCGGTATTAAATCCTTTTGAATCAGATGGTAAATAGTTATCTGTTCCTTTGTAAATATTATTAAGAGGTTCATCATAATCACTTAGGTCAAACCCTAACATGTATACTTCATCAGCACCCTCTTGACATGTTAAATGTAATGCCGTTGCACCTGCACACCAGTTTCTAGGGAATTCTATATTGTTTACTTTATCTTTATCTTCTACCCATGTAATGTAAAGACCTACATTTTTAAAACATTTTCTTTTTACATCTTCTTTATCTAAATGTGGAAATTGAGTAATCATTTGTTGATAATTTTTTTCTGCAGTTTCATATTCTTTTCCTTGAACTACACAATTTTTTCTATCATACCAACCATAACCACCACCATCATTTCTTTTTGGTGTTTCAAATATATTTAATGGTGAAAACCCCTCTTTTATAAACTCTGGGTCAAAACCCTCTAGTATTGCCCAATCTGCAAAATGACATTTGTTTTTAATTGGATAACCAGACTTGTATATCTCTTGTTGTATCTCATAATCAATGGCAACTAAATTATCAACTTTACAATCTCTGTAAATTGCATTACAACCCCATGTTGTAAAACCCTCATACTTTTTAGTTATATCCCAAACTTGTCTAGATTCACCATTTCCATAAACTAATGCTTTCATAATAAAGCCTCCAAACGATATTCATAAATTCTTAACATCCAATCTGTATAAAAATGATAGTGTATAATACCAATAAGTAGTATTAATGAACCTACTATATTAACAACTATCAATGACCAGTCTTTCCATATCCAGCCTACTATTAACCAACCTGTAATACCTGTAAATTGAAAGTACATATTATATGGATACATGTTCATGGCTGTCGTTGCAGCTCCTATAATCAAGACTATACTTGAAAACCATTTTATATACCAATCTAATTTATCTGGTCTATTCAATTCCTATCAACTCCCTTATTATAAATTTAAATTTTGTTTTATCAAAACTTAAAAACTTTTTATAATCTTTTATGAGTTTAAAAACATCGTGCCATACATAGTCATCTTTTAATTGTACATTCCATGTTTTACTATAAACTAAAATAGAATCTAGTATAACCATAGTTTCTAATGATACTCTTTTGCCTAAATATTCTTTTAATAATTTAGGATGTTTGTTTTTAGATACTTCTACTAAACCTCTTTCTAATATGGGTTCAATCTCTGATTTAAATATGTAACTTAGACTTTGCATTCTTCTTTGCCATTGTATATAATTATCTTCATCAAATTTACCTACCCAACCTTTTGGATGCACTAAGAAATTAGCCAGTAAATAGTCTTGTATATCTTGTTTACTTTTATATTTTTTAGTTAATTTAACAAAAAAAATTCTATCATTCCTTTTATAGAATGAATCTCTTGATACTTTAGATTTACCATTGTATTTTACAAAGTCATAATCACTTTTATCAAAATGTGCCTTCATGGCACAGTACATCAAGTATGCATCTATTGGTTGCATCACATAGGTAGTTTTGCTACTTTGGGTAAGTAATTCAATTCCCTAGCATTTGCCTCTATTTTTTCTTTTAAACTTTTTGTTAATAATTTTGCAACTGATACAGGTTCGACACCTATCTTTTCACAATAGATAGATATTGCATCAAGATGTGTACATCTTTTATCAAATGCAATTTTTTCTATCTCCAAAGAAAATGTTTTTGGGGTGTGTACTGTGTTTTTATCTTCTGCCACTAAACACAACCTGTTGGTTTAGGTAATCCACCATATTTTGCAATCTTTTTCATTGGGCCTGATTCAAAGACTTCATACAATTTACTTGCCTTTCTGTCCATACCAAATTCTTTTGCAAAGATTCTAACTGCTGGTACAGTACCAGTTTCGTTAAACATTTCTCTTGCTTTGTTTATGTAGGTTTTGATTTCTTCGGTAACAACAAAATTATCTTCTTCTGCCATTTGTTGCATGACTTCCTCTGACCAATCACTTGTATTGATGAGAAACCCATCGCCATCTCTATTTAATTCCATAATATACTCCAATTATTTAACACTATTATACTAGGTATAACATTGTTTGTCAAGTATTATCTACATGTATTGCATCATCATCACTAAGAGAAAGAGAATTAATAGGACATCTAGTAATGATATTACTAATCGCATATTTAAAATGCCGCACTACTTCCACAACCACATGTTGATTTTGCATTTGGATTGTTGATTGTAAACATAGAACCTTGTAATGGGTCATTCACATAGTCTATTGTTGCACCATGAAAATATACACCACTCATTGGGTCGATTAAAAGTTTAGCACCATTTGTTTCAAATACATGGTCATCTTCTTTTTGTTCATCTAGTGTAAATCCATATTGGAAACCAGAACAACCACCACCTTGTATGAAACAACGAACATTTAGTTTATCATCACCCTCACCTGCCAAGATTACCTTTGCTTGATTAGCTGCACTTTCTGTAAATGTTACATTCATGTTTTGTACCACTCCTCTAATGTTTCTTCTAGTAATGGTAAGTATTCTTGTTTATCTTTAATAAACTCTTGTACTGTACCATTCTCTGTTACAACTAAAATTACTATTTGATTGATAGGTTTCCCTGTCAATTCTTCAAACATTTCGGCATATGCCGATGTTTGAATATAATAATTTTCGTTGTAAGAATCCTTTCTCTCGTTTGTAGATGTTTTAAAATCTACGATTGATAACTCTCCTTTATACTCAGCTATCAAATCTGTTCTTCCTGCTACTCTGTATTTATCAGAATACAAAGTTACCTCTTGTGCAATGACTTCGTTTATATTGTCAAAAGTCTTATCTTTTAACTCGTTAAATAGACAGTAAGGTAAAAAGTCTTTCTTATGATGTTCCATATCTGAACCATTGAGATAATCCTCACACATTTTATGTACTTTTGTACCTCTGGTTGCAGCCTTATGACATATATGATTGGCAACTTTTTCACCAACTCTCTTTCTCCACTTCATCAATCCCTCTTTACCTCTAGGTGATAGTACTGTAGTAATAGATGGGTATTCATTACCCTCTGGTGTCACATAATATCTTTTTTTATCAACTGTCTTTGTTTTTAATTCTTCAAAATTTATCATAATTTATACTTGATGCCATTCTTTACTTTCAAAAAGTAATGATTCTGCTTTTCGCCTCCTGATTAGTCCATCTAAAGTTTTACCACCTGCCTTGTTCCATCTTTTCATTTCACTAGGAACTGATTTATAGTCTTCATTATTTAATTTTTTTAACATTGTTGATTCTCTTAAATTACCAACACCTAAATTAAATGTCCATGCAACTAGAGCATCAAATTGACTTTGATTCAATTCAACTTTTACATTACTACTTACATACTTTTCAAACTTTGCAACATCCTTTTCTAATAATTCATCAGCTTCTGGTTGTGTTATAGTATCAGTTTCTTTTACTCCACCAGTATGACCATAACCTATTGTCAATACATTTGCAGAACATTTGTACGCTTCTAATCTACAACCTTCAAATCTTTTGATGAGAGATAAACCCTCTTGACTAATTTTCACAAATCTACACCTATACCAAGTTTGGTTTTTTCAATTAAATAATTTCTTACAAAACCAGACCTTACGATATCTGGTATTTCAAATTCTACACAATTAAACTCATCCATGTTTTCTAGTATTCTTAAAAAGTCATGTAGTCCATTTCTTTCAT
>Ga0209630_10002100_pt1 | contig 19889 bp, 25 predicted proteins | sample COG_01_FD_184745 | JGI IMG/M metagenome (GOLD analysis project Ga0209630, IMG submission 184745) | Pelagic Microbial community sample from North Sea - COGITO 998_met_01 (SPAdes) (version 2) | ecosystem: Environmental > Aquatic > Marine > Neritic zone/Coastal water | place: Helgoland, sampling... | reverse complement strand
ATACTTTTTTAGAAGCAGAGCTAAATGAAGATGATGAGAAAGTAGAATTAGATGTTAGAACAAATTTAGCAGTAGGTGGCTCACCATTTACAGCGCAACAACTAGCTCAAGAAAAACAACAATCATATTTAGATTACCTTGCAAGACAAGGAGTCGGTCAGTCTGGAACTGCAACAGGTTCAGCTCCTACTTTTAATCCATTCACTGGCACTAGCACCACGCCGCCCGCTTCGGGAGGCTCGCAGCCAGGAACTGGAGGAGGTGGAGGAACTACAAATACAGGCACAGGTAATACTGGAGGTGGTTTAATTGTACCTGGCGGTTCAACTGGTCGCGGTCCATCAGGTGGTAGATACTCAGGCGGTTCATCAGGAGGATCGAGCGGCGGGACTGGAGGAACGAGCAGCGGGGGTAGCAATCTTTATACCGGTGCAAATAATCGTCCTCCAAGTATGGGAAGTAATACAGGTACAGGTGGGTATGGCGCGGCAACTCCATTTAGTGGCTCTACAGGAGGTTCAAACGTAGGTGGAACAGGTTCTACAGGTACAAACAATCAAGTTGATACAGGTGATCTTGGAAGTGAAGCTGCAAACGTTGCAGCGAATAACGCAGCTACAGGTTCTACAGGAGGAGGAACAGGTGCAGAAGCTGTTGCAGCATATAAAAATTATCTAAAAAATCATACTGGTAGCGGATCACCCGTAGGTTTTAATAGTTTTAGACAACAGCAGCCAAAATTTAAAGGTCAATTAACTTTTACTTCAGATTCTTATGATGAATTACAAAATGTAAAAAATGCAGTTTCAGGAGGTTGGCAAGATGATGGTACTTACGATAAAACCATGATAAATAATTTATTTCCTGATACCGGCGATCTTGGAAGTGAAGCAGCTAATGATGCAGCAAATGCAGCAGCTACAGGTACAGATCAATCAGCTACAGCTGATGATGGTTTTGAAGATCAATCAAAAGATATGGGAGCTGATGCCAATGATGGTTTTGAAGATCAATCAAAAGATATGGGAGCTGATGCCAATGATGGTTTTGAAGATCAATCATACACAGATGATAAAGGTATTAAACGTATTACTAAAGATTTATATGACCAAGCTAGATATGATTTTTTTAAAGAAAAAGGAAAAATACCTGAAAATGCATCACTGGAGGCGTTTAAATCAGGGACGTTTGCAGGTGCAACTTATTCACCAAGAGATACAAATTTAAATCTATCATTTAAAGATCATTTAAGAGAAAAATATGGAGCGGAGTCATATATTTCTCCAAATCCAAAATCCGCTTATACACAAGTGGGCGGTGGTTCAGACTTTGCACAAATTTCTTCATTACCTGAAACTTCAAACGCTGCACGAACAATTCAAACTGAAACTAATAATCAAAATATTTTACAAACGGCAAATGAATATGCAACCAAGCATGGTAAAACTATAACAGCCGCGTCTTACTTATTGGATTATGTAGCACCTGGTACAGGTAAAATAATTAGAACAGCACAAGCGCTAAACAAAGGTTATAATATGTACACAGATTCAAAAGATGCAGCTATAAATGATACTTTAAATGAAGTACAAGGTATTACAGGAAACATAGATTTAAGAGAAGAAAATAAAACAGGCGGCAGAGTAAACAAAGCAGTAGGTGGATCACTTGATTTAGAAGCTAGACAAAAACAATCGCAATTAGATTTCTTAGCAAGACAACCAGGTGCGCAACCCGCACAACCACAACCGCCAACAGCTAACCCTGCTCCACAACAACCTGCAGTTAATCCTCAACCACCAACTCAAGCTCCAGCTCCTTTTGATATGTCTAAATATCAAGGTGGATACTTTGATGGCGGTATAGAAGACTCAAGAAATATTGCTCTTAATAATTTAGCAAGTCTAGGAGTTGATACTAGTAAGTATTCAAAAATGACGGCAACAGATACAAGTGGACCAAAGTTTCAAGGTCTTTCAATGAATGAAATTTTTGCAATGGATGAAAACACAGCCAAAGAGACGCTTGGTTTTGACCCATCTGTTCCGGACGCTAGTCCTGAGTTTGAAGAATTTTTAAGAGTTAATGATCCAGGTCCTATGCCAATAGGTCCAGGTGGTCCTGCAGGAATGAAAACTGAATTCATGAATCAAGATGAACTTGCACAGATTTTAAACAGAGCGATTCCAAGTTATATGCAAACTGCTAGAGACCTTGGCGAGAATTATACTTTAGAAGAAATGTTAGCGATGAGTGATGATGATCTTGCAGCGTTAGATGACAGATATGATAAGAAAATGGGTTATGGTAAATATGCTAAAACACCTGGTGGACAGTACAATCAAAACCCTGGTAATTTAACACCTCAAAAAACCATTAACGTACAAATGAAAGAACTGGTAGGTACACCTGGAACAGGATCAGGTAATAGCCTTACTCAAGGTGGTTACATGAACGGTGGTAGAGTAAAACTTAAATACGGTGGTGACGCTTATGGACAATCTAAAAAAGTTAAAAGTTCTATGAATGTAGATTATAATGATCCGTTTAAAAAATTAATGGGTAATGATTCAAGTAGATTTATAAAATCTACGTCAAGTTTAACAAGATATGCTAAAAATTTAAATAAATTAAAAAATAGTAAGCAAGCAAAAGCTGCATTAAGAAAAAGTCTTTTAGTGCAAAATGAAAAAACTAGAAAAGACGCTTTGAAAAGATTATCTTTATTAAAGAAATTATATTCTGGTGGTAAAAGTGTATAAGCCAAGTCCAAGCCACCAACAATTTCTAGATATTCTTACAGAGCAAAATCGTAAAGGTTTTAAATACGGTTCTGTACCGGGAGAAGGAAACTCAAAAATAAATTTTGATCCTGAAACAGATACCTATAGAAAAAGAGTTCAAGAAACTATCGACGGTAAAAAAACAAATAAATACATTTATTCAGAAGCAGGTCAATCTTTAGAAGATTTCAAAAAAATAAAACCTGTAAGATCAACAGGAGTTAATGATGCAACTGTAAAAGCAAGGCAGTATGTTGATAACTGGACTAAAGATTGGTTTGATAATAATTTAAAAAATTATGGTTTAAAAGATTTTGATGCGATGATAGATGGACTATCTTCCGATTGGCAATTAGAATTAGAATCGGGTAATGTTCCTAAAGGAAAAAAGACTTTTAATTTATCAACACCAAAATTAAATTTACCAAACATAACAAGTGGAAGAGATGCAACAACAAAAAAAGGTCTTAAACCTTTCGACTATAACAATGTTGAGTTCTATGCAAATTTAGAAAGTTCTCCAACAGAAAAAAGTAAAACTTTATCACAATATAAAAAAGTATTTTATAAAAATAAAATTGAATCAGATCCTCAATTGCGAGAAGGATTAAATAAATTTTTTGATTTTATGTCTGCTGACAAAAGAGGCCTATATAGAAAATTAGATGGCAAAACTATAAAAGATTTTATGAACACTGAAGTTAGCGATGATGTTAAATTTTTATTAGATCCAGAAATTTCTGGTTTGGATAAAGCTTCTAAAAAAGAAGTGTTTAATAGTTATTCAGATTTTGCAGATAATTACAATAAATACACAGAAGACAAGGTTAGACTTAAAGCAGTTCAAGCAGAAACAGAAGCTGTAGCAAAAGCAGGAAAAAAGACGGCTGAACAATATAAAAAAGTAAAAGCAGATATTGCTAAACAGAATGATGTTCTTGCTAAAATGTCTGTTAACGATATTGCAAATAATAAAGAACTTTTAAATAGTGTAAGAATTTCTATTAATCCAAAAACAGGTGATGTTAGTTATAATAATTATACTGCAAATGATCCAAAAGGAAAACCTGCATTAACAGATTTAGAGTTAGCTGAAAAAATAAAACAAAAAGCTAAAGCTAAAAATTTTTATGTTACTGAACACATTGGTAAAAAATCATTAAATAAAGCAAACCTTGCATTTCCAAATAACATTCAGTCAGCTAATTACATGAGTAACGCTCAGTTAGAAAACGCAAGAAAATTTTTATCAATTGCTGAAAATAGAAATACACCTGCTGCACAAAATCTAGATAAAACATTAGAAGATTTAAAATTGACTATTAGAGGTTCAGAGTATGGAGTTAAACCAATCGGTAATAAAATAGATATTGTTTTTGATTCTAAAACAGGAGTATCTAGTATTGTTGACGACCAATTAATTAATAATAAAAACACAAGTTCATCACAAATAAACGATTTATTAAAAATAGACGGTGTTAAAAGAACAAGTGAAATAGACAGACCTAAATTTGCAAGTGAAAGAGAAATGTTTGAAAAAGCAGCGGATCGATTTAAAAACCAAAAAGGCTCTATTGATAGAGAGCTTGTAGAAGACATTATAAAAGGTGCAAAAAAAGCAACTGGTGCAACTTTAAAAGCGGCCGGTCCCCTAGCAAAGGGTTTACCTTTTAGTGCAGGTATTGAAACTTTTTTCATCCCTGGATATCAAGAAGAAGGTTACACACCAAAAGAAATTGCTGCACAAATGTTAACAGGTGGTATGGGAATTCCTTTTAAAGATATACAAGAAAAAGCAGGGTATGTAAGAGAAAGAGGATTAGGATCAGCATTAACAGATGCCTTTAATAAAAAAATGGCTTTACAAAACATTAGACCATCTAGAGGTTTACCTGAAGATTTTGGAAAAGAACCAGAATTAAGTAGAGATGAAAAATTAGCTTTAAAACTTTATAGTGATGATGCTCAAGAAATAATAAATGCTAGAAGAAAAATACAAGCTGACAAATACAAAAGACTCGAAGAAATGACAGACTTCGATGATGAAATGTTCAGAGATGGCGCTATGAATGGTGGTATAATGAGGCTATTAAAAAATGACTAAATACCCTAAGTTGCATCTTTTACCCCCTAAATCCGGACCTCAACCACAAGGCTTGAATTTAAAACCTAACAATGTTAAAACAGTTCGATTGGAGAAAATAAATGGCAGAAATAGACAAAGCGCTACCAAACGTAGATGAGACTATAGAAGTAACTCAAGATGAAATGGTTCAAGAAATATCTGAACCAGAAAATACAGAGTTTCCTACAGAGGCGTCTGAAGTAATTGAAAACGAAGACGGATCAGTAGATATTAATTACGGTGATGAACAAAACTTACCGCCCCCAACAGACCACAACGCAAACTTAGCAGACTATTTAGATGAAACAGAGTCTGGTAAATTAAGTGCTGAGTTAATTGAAAATTATAAAGATTATAAAACATCAAGAAAAGATTGGGAACACACATACACAACTGGACTTGATTTATTAGGATTTAAATATGAAAAAAGATCAGAACCATTTCAAGGTGCCTCGGGCGCGACTCATCCGGTTTTGGCTGAAGCTGTTACACAGTTTCAGGCTCTCGCTTATAAAGAGTTACTCCCGGCTACTGGACCAGTAAGAACACAAATTTTAGGAATTAATACTCCAGAAAAAGTTCAACAAGCAAACCGTGTAAAAGAATTTATGAATTATCAAATCATGGATCAAATGAGGGAATACGAGCCTGAGTTTGATTCTATGTTATTTCATCTTCCACTAGCTGGATCAACTTTTAAAAAAGTTTACTATGATGATTTATTAGGACGAGCCGTTTCTAAATTTGTCCCTGCGGACGATTTAGTGGTTCCATATTCTGCTACCTCATTAGAAGATGCGGAATCTATCGTTCATGTAATTAAAATTACAGATAATGATTTGAGAAAACAACAGATATCAGGATTCTACAGAGATGTAGAAATTCCTGAAGCTGGTCGAGGCAAAGAAAGTGAAATTGAAAAAAAAGAACATGAATTAGAGGGTGTAAAGAAAACAGGGAAAAACGAAGACATGCACACTTTATTAGAATTTCATGTTGATTTAGATATAGATGGATTTGAAGATATTGGACAAGATGGTGAACCAACAGGAATTAAATTACCTTATGTTGTAACTATTGAAGAAGATTCACAAGAAATTTTATCTATTAGAAGAAACTATGTACAAAACGACCCACTGAAAAAGAAAATAAATTATTTCGTACACTTTAAATTTTTACCAGGATTAGGTTTTTATGGTTTTGGTTTAATTCACATGATTGGTGGACTATCAAGAACAGCGACAGCTGCTTTAAGATCTCTTTTGGATGCAGGAACATTATCAAACTTACCCGCAGGATTTAAACAAAGAGGTATTAGAATTAGAGATGATGCACAATCAATCCAACCAGGAGAATTTAGAGATGTAGATGCGCCAGGTGGCAGTATTAGAGATGCGTTTATGATGCTTCCATACAAAGAGCCTTCACAAACTCTATTACAGCTTATGGGTGTCGTAGTTAGTGCAGGGCAAAGATTTGCTTCAATAGCAGACCTGCAAGTAGGAGATGGGAATCAGCAAGCCGCAGTGGGTACGACAGTTGCCTTGCTTGAAAGAGGAAGTAGAACAATGTCTGCAATCCACAAAAGAATTTACTCTGCATTAAAAGAAGAATTTAAATTACTTTCAGGAGTTTTTAAAACATACTTACCCCAAGAATATCCTTACGACGTTGTCGGTGGTCAAAGAACTGTTAAACAAATGGACTTTGACGATAGGATAGATATATTGCCAGTTGCTGACCCAAATATTTTCTCACAATCACAGCGAATATCTTTAGCGCAAACTGAGTTACAGCTGGCAATGTCCAATCCTCAGATTCACAACACATATAATGTTTATAGAAATATGTATGAGGCATTAGGTGTAAAAGATGTAGATTCAATATTAGTACGTCCTCAACCACCGGCTCCAAAAGACCCGGCATTAGAACATATTGATGCAATGGGCCAAAAACCTTTTCAAGCTTTTCCTGGTCAAGACCATAGAGCACACATAACAGCTCACATGAACTTTATGTCTACAAATATTGCTAGAAATAACCCAATGATTATGGCTAGTCTTGAGAAAAATATTTTTGAACACATTTCATTAATGTCTCAAGAACAAGTTGAAATGGAAATGGCACAAGAAATACAACAGATACAACAGATACAACAACAAGCTCAACAAAATCCACAGATGGCACAAAACCCTCAGATGCAACAACAGTTAAAAATGTTTTCTGATAAGTTTGAAGCAAGAAAAGCTGTGTTGATTGCTGAAATGACAGAAGAATTTATGAAGGAAGAGAAAGAAATAACTTCTCAATTCGATAATGATCCTCTTGCTAAGCTAAAAGCCAGAGAATTAGATCTAAGAGCTGCTGAAAATCAAAGAAGAAAAGAATATGACTCTAAAAGAATTGAATTAGATCGTATGAAAGCGGTTATGAACCAACAAAACCAAGACAATAAGTTAGAACAAAACGAAGAATTAGCTGAAATGAGAGCTGAGACATCTATTGAGAAAACTTTATTGCAAAATGCACTTAAAAAAGATACATAATAATTAAAATAGGAGACTTATGATCAAAACCCAATCTAAAAAAGTAGATTTTAAAAAATTTACAAACAAAGACGGTCTTTTGAAGGGCGGAATACCTGTTGAGATGTCAAAACCAAACGAATCTCAAACTGACAGAGTACAAGGCCAAAAAAGAATGTTAAAAAACAAAAGATCAACTGTAACTTGGTACTAACATGTGGTTTTCGGCACTAAAATTAGCCGTATCTGCTGGAAGTAAAATTTATGCTAATAAGCAGAAGGCAAAAGTTGCAATGTCTGATGCACAACTGCTACATGCAGAGCGTCAAGCTCGTGGTGAGGAAGCTTACCAAGGAAAACTGCTAGAAGCAAGACAATCGGATTATAAGGACGAGGCGGTTCTTGTAATATTGACACTGCCCATTCTGGTTTTGGCGTATGGAGTCTTTTCAGACGACGCACAGGCGATGGACAAGATAAAAATCTTCTTCGAGCATTTCCAATCGCTCCCGACATGGTTTACAAATTTATGGATCCTTGTCGTGGCGAGTATTTATGGTATAAAGGGAACACAAATATTTAAAAACGGAGGAAAAAAATAATGAGAACTGATTATCAACCAAAACCTAGAGTAAAACCTAGACCTGACCATGAAAAAGCAAATGGTAAGGTTTATTCAGGTAAAGATAAAAGTATGATCGCATTAAAGAAAAAAGGTGAGATCAAAAAAAATACTCAAACAGGTTAATACAAATGGCAAAAGCAAAAGGTCTATACGCTAACATCCGAGCGAAAAGAAATAGAATCAAAGCCGGTAGTAATGAAAAAATGAGAAGACCAGGAGCTAAAGGTGCGCCTACTGAAGCTAACTTTAAAAGAGCAGCGAAGACAGCTAAAAAACCAGCTAGAAAAAGAAAGTAATGACTATCAGGAAGACCACTAAAGGTCCGGGAGCTAATTACAGACCTACTAAATCTGGTGCTGGTATGACGGCTAAAGGTGTAAGAGCATATCGAAAAGCTAATCCTGGATCAAAATTAAAAACTGCAGTAACAGGGAAAGTTAAGAAAGGTTCAGCGGCAGCTAAACGTAGAAAGTCATATTGTGCAAGGTCACTTGGACAACTTAAACGATCTTCTGCTAAAACTAGAAATGATCCAAATTCTAGAATTAGACAAGCCAGAAGACGTTGGAAATGCTAGACAGATTTATATATAATTTTCTTGGACTATTAGATATTATGTTTTCTAAATTAGAAACATATGCTATAAAAATTACAGAATACTGTTGGCAAACAAGAGTAAGAATTTTAAAGAAAAGGAGAAAGAAATGAAAAGAGTAATACTAGAAGCACTAGAAGCAAGATATAACGCACAGATAGCTGAAGCTGATGCAACAATTAAAATATACCTAGAAAATTCTGTAGGCATTGGTGAGCACCCACAACACATTGACGAAGTGGATAAACTAATTACTAAAATAGCAGAAGCAAATGAAAAATTAAACGAATTACAGGCATTTAAAGTATGATTGATCCAATAACAATTGTTTACAAAATTCAACGAATGTTGAAAGAGGGAATCAACCAAATCCAGGAAACTTATACATCTGGATCGGTTGACAATATGGAAAAATACAAGTATCTACTTGGTAAAGCACATGCTTTACAAATAATACAACAGGAAATCTCTAACCTGCTAGAACAAAAGGAGCAAAAAAATGAGCAAGGAAACGTTATCGACTTCGGAAACCCCGAAGATAAAGATGGCTCTTGAAGAAAAATATAAAGAGCAAGACAAAGAAGAAAAGTTAAAAAGAGTTGACGAAACAAATGTTGACAAAGTAATAGACAACTTACCAGAACCTTCTGGTTGGAGACTTTTAGTTTTACCTTTTACACCAAAAGAAAAAACTAAAGGTGGTTTAATATTTTCACAAGAATCTTTAGACAAAGCAAGAATCGCAACTAACTGCGGTTATGTTTTGAAAATAGGACCAGACGCGTATAAGGATAAAGAAAAATTTCCTGAAGGCCCTTGGTGTAAGAAAAAAGATTGGGTGATTTTTGCAAGATATGCTGGATCACGACTACCAATAGAAGGCGGAGAAGTCCGTATTCTTAACGACGACGAAGTTTTGGGAACCGTTGCTGACCCAGAATTTATGTTGCACTACATTTAATTTCATAGGAGGAAACTATGCCAATAGACAACGAAGAAAACAAAGATATTCCTATGGTAGATATTGATACATCAGGACCTGATGTAGATATTGATGTACCATCGGAAAAAGAAGAAGTAAAAAAAGAAGAAGTAAAAGTTGAACAGGAAGAAACTGTTGAACAAGTAAAAGAAACATCTGCAGAAGGTGAAGAAAAAGACGAAGAACTCGAATCGTACAGTAAGAGAGTAAAAAGAAGAATCGATAGGCTCACTGGAAAAATAAGAGAAGCTGAAAGACAAAAAGAGGAAGCTTTAACTTATGCACAATCAGTAAAAGCAACTTCAGATAGTCTTAAGAAAAAATACTCTCAACTAGAAACAAGTGGTTTAAAAGATAGAGAAGAAAAAATTCAATCTAATCTTAAAGCTACTTATGCAACATTAGCAGCTGCAAGAGAAGCCGGAGATTTAGAATCTGAAGTTAATGCTCAAAAAGAAATTGCTAGACTTGGTTACGAGGAAGCAAGATTGGAAGAGCAAAAAGATACTACTTCTAAAGCTGAACTTATGGAAAGACCTGTAAACATTACACCGTCTAGAAAAGCCGAACAAGCTAGAACACCTGATCCAAAAGCACAGGATTGGGCTCAAAGAAACAATTGGTTTGGTAAAGATAGTGCAATGACTTATACTGCTTTTGATATACACAAAAAACTAGTGGATGAAGAAGATTTTGATCCTGAAAGTGATGATTATTACGCAGAGGTTGATAAAAGAATAAGACTTGAATTCCCTCACAAATTTGATAGAAGTGAGGATAGGGAAACGACTAGACCTGTACGAACGGTAGCTTCGGCTAGACGTTCTGTCAAACCTGGTCGCAAAACTGTGTCTCTCACACCTTCACAGGTAGCAATTGCTAAAAAATTAGGTGTGCCACTGGAAGAATATGCGAAACAGTTAAAAATCACGAAGGAGGTATAGCATATGAAAAAAGAAGAAGATAAAAAGACCACCCGTGCAAGCCAGTCTAGGGCTAAGGAAAAAAGACCTACGACTTGGGCTCCCCCATCATCTTTAGATGCACCCGCTGCGCCAAAGGGTTTCAAACATAGATGGCTAAGGACAGAAGTTTTAGGGTTTGACGACACTAAAAACATGTCTGGTAAATTAAGATCAGGTTACGAATTGGTGAGAGCTGATTCATATCCAGATGAAATTTATCCCACTATGAAGGAAGGAAAATACGCAGGAGTGATTGGAGTTGGTGGCCTTGTGTTGGCAAGGATACCGGAAGAGATCGCACAATCTCGAACTGAGTACTTTAAAAAGCAAACTCAGGAGAGAAACGAAGCAATTGAACACGATCTTATGAGGGAACAACATCCTAGTATGCCGATCAATAGTGATCGACAAACGCGTGTAACTTTTGGTGGTTCGAAGAAACGTTAATTTTTTAACAATTCCTACCCGCTAAATTAAAATAAACCGTGCTGGAGGTCCTTCGGGACAGGCACATAAAGGAGAAACAACTATGGCTAATAGCTCAACTACAGGCTTTGGTTTAAGAATGATCGAAAGATTAGGTAATACACCTTCAATCGGCGGTCAATCTGAATACTTAGTCGAGTCAGGTTTAGGAGTAGGTCTTTATAAAGGTAACCCTGTTTCACTGCAAGATGCAGGTGGAGCAGAAGGCTTTTTACAAGATGCTAGTTTCGCAACTACAGACGACACAGGTAATGGTGGCGCTGCTTACGATAATGGGGCTGACTCATTATTAGTAGGTGCTTTCAACGGAATTTTTTACGTTGATAGCTCAACAGCAAAACCAAGATTTGTAAATTCTGTGGATGCAGGAACAATCTTTGGAACTGACTATAATACTGGAAGCAGCAACGGAACTGCATTCGTGAATGACGATCCAATTCAAGAATACATGATCAAAACGGACGCTGCATGTCCAACAAGTAATAACGGAAAAAGCTTCAACGTAACATCGTTTACAGCTACTGACAACAAAGACGGTCAATCGACTGTACTTTTAAATGTTGCCGGTGGTTCAGCTACTACTAAAATGTGGAAAGTTGTCAGAGTCGGTCAAGACCCTGAAAACAAAGACATTACAGCAGCTGGTGTAAACATGGTTGTTGTAGTTAATTCTGCAAGTAACTTGTATATTAACTAAGCTTAGGAATAGGAGATAAAATACTATGGCTATATCACGATCACAACTAGTTAAAGAACTAGAGCCAGGTCTGAATGCACTATTCGGCTTGGAATACAAAAACTACGAGAACGAACATGCTGAGATTTTCGATACTGAATCATCTGACAGAGCTTTTGAAGAAGAAGTAATGTTATCTGGTTTTGGTAATGCGCAAGTTAAAGCTGAAGGTCAAGGTGTATCATTCGATGATGCTCAAGAGACTTTCACTTCTCGTTACACACATGAAACAATCGCTTTAGCGTTTTCAATTACTGAAGAAGCAATTGAAGATAACTTGTATGATAGACTTGCGTCTAGATATACAAAAGCATTAGCTAGATCTATGGCTAATACTAAACAAGTTAAAGCGGCTAACGTCCTAAACAATGGTTTCGATGGAAACTTTGCAGGTGGTGACGGAGTATCACTTTTCGGTAATAATGCAGGTGGAGCAATTGTAAACCACCCTACATTAGCGGGAACGTTCTCTAACCAATTGCAAACTCCTGCTGACCTTAACGAAACATCATTAGAGCAATCTCTAATTGATATTTCTGCTTTCACTGATGAAAGAGGTCTAAAAATCGCTGCTAGAGGAATGAAAATGATCATTCACCCTAACCAGCAGTTTACAGCAGAGAGACTAATGGAATCAAAAGGTAGAACGGGAACAGCAGATAACGATATCAATGCAATCGTATCTAGAGGAATGGTACCTCAAGGTTATGTAATCAACCATTACTTAACTGATACAGATGCGTTCTATATCAAAACTGACGTACCTAATGGTATGAAAATGTTCAATAGATCACCTATTTCCACTAAAATGGAAGGTGACTTTGACACTGGTAACGTTAGATACAAAGCAAGAGAAAGATACTCTTTTGGATTCTCAGATCCAAGAGGTATGTATGCTTCTGCAGGTAACTAATAGTTAAATTTTTGAGGGGCGTTAATCGCCCCTCATCGAACAAAAAATTAAAATGGGAATATACAAAGCTTTAAAAAAGAGAAGTCAAGATCCTAATTGGAGACCACAAAATAAAGAAAGAATGTTAGGAAGAATAGAAGAAGGTATTAAAAGAAATCAAAGATTATTGGAAAATAATCCTAAACCTGCTAAAGTAGATTTGATAAACGAAAAAATAAGTTTTTTAACAACTAAAAAAGAAGAGATATCAAATTATTAATAAATGAAAAAATTTAAAGTAAATATATGGGCGTATAATCATCACGCTAAATTTACAGTAGAATCACAAGATTCCCCGACTGACCTTGAACAATCAATCCTTGACAAGCTAGGAGAAAATAGTATAGTTTGGGAAAATCTTGGAGTTAGTTATGACGACAAGATAAATAGAATAACTTATGAGGAAGTTATAGATGATACAAGACCTATACAAAGCAAAAAGGTCCTTGGAGTTGAAGTGGGAACAGGAGCATCTAGATAATAATAGATATACTCTTGAGATGGTTAGAATTGACGATAAAGTCAAAGAAATCATCACAAAGATCAAGCTAGAAGAAGCTCAGATCGCCCATAGACAGAACACAATTGAAGGTTCTGCTCCAGAAGTTTCAGTAGCTACTTAATAAAAAGCTACATCGTTGGAAAAATCCAATCCACACTACGGGATCTCTTGCACTCTACTTAAAACTGTTGTATAAAAACCACACTATATATTTTTTAAAAAAATACAGACGCGTATAGTCGACGGCCTAAAGACTGTATTTATTAATTAGGAGGATAAAATTATGGCAAGAACTACATTTTCAGGACCAATCGTAGCTGGTAAAGAAGAAACAACTACATCAAAAGGCTCTGACGGAGAAATCAAATTACTTAACAAAACTAATGGAAAATTAGTTTCTTTAAAAGCATCAACAGCAGTATCTGCTGACGTAACTTTTACATTACCAGCTTTAGATGGTACTGCAGGTCAAGCGGTTGTTACTAACGGAGCAGGAGTTTTAAGTTTTGGAGACATCGATCCTGAAGATCCAGTTGTAACATTACCATCTGCAGCAACAATTGAAGTAGACTATTCAACAGGAAGTCAGTTTGCAGTTACATTAGCAGATAACGCAACTTTCAATATTACTAACTTTCCAACAGGTGGAAATTTAGTTATCACAATAACTCAAGATGGAACAGGTGGACGTACAGGTGCGTTTACTAGTTGTATTTTCCCAGGTGGATTTCCAGCGCTATCATTAGCAGCGAACGATATTGATGTCGTAACTGTTTATAATGATGGAACTAGTTTATTAGCAAACATTGGTAAAGATTATCAATAATCTTAAACAATAATTAACTAATAAATTAAGGAGAGTAAAATTATGATAGAGAAAAAAATACAATTCGGAATAAGAAACGTAGGACAAAACCTTTGGTTACCGAATACAAAAGAAGTGTTTGGAGCAGAAAGTGATCCTTTAGAAGCTTGGTTTAGAGCAGACGTTATCTCTTCCTTAATAACATCTGGAAGCAGTGTTACGACTTGGAATAATTTAGTTGATAATACTAAATTTTCTATGCAATCAGATGGTGGAGCCGATACTCCAACTACTGGTGGTAGTATAAATGGTGTGCCTGCCCTACAATTTACAAACCCTCAAAGGCTAGCAGCAGCTCAAGATAATATTGCAAAACCAAGTAATGGTAATCTTACTGTTGTTACTTGTGTTGACATAGGAGAAGTAAATCAAAATGCTGATTCTATATTTTGTGCTATAGACGCTAGTGCAAACGATTTTAAAATAGAAGCTGATAGCCCTACTGAGTATCTTGGAAAATATGCTCAAAGTGGTTTAGGAGGTGGCTTTACTTTTTCAGGAGGACCTTTTTCAGGGCCGCATATACTTACGATTGATCTTGATTTTCCGGGTTCAACTATAAGAGCTAGAATAGATGGAACTGAGGTTGGTACTAGCGCAGGTTATATCAATCAATTAGGAAGAAGAATAGCGTTAAAACTTATGTCTCAACCTGCTGGTAATAGACAATTAGCTGGTCAAATGGCTGAGTTTGTTATGGCATGTTTTGAAGATAATGGTTATACAGATTCTGAAACATATATTGAAAAATGTGAAGGTTACTTAGCATATAAATATGGGTTACAAAGTCAACTACCTGGATCACATCCATACAAAACACAACCGCCAAGAGAATAGGAGAACATATGTCAGGAAGCGCAACATCAGATCAAACAACCTTAACCTTCGATACAGTCGGAGCAGATACTTTAGGTAAAACAGGTAGAGCTAGAATTACTTCTATTCAAGGAAAAGGAATAGCAAACTCTACAATAGTTTTTTACAATTCTGCAAATGCAGCAGCACCAGGAGCACCTGTAGCTACTTATAACTATGGTGATGAAGGTTTAGAAGTATATATTCCAGGTTCTGGTATTTTATTTAAAGAAGGAATTGTTTATAATTTAACTGGAGCAGGCGGAAGCGTTACTATAACTATTACGGGAGCGTAAGCTCATGGCTAATACTACTTCGGGAACAACAACCTTTGAAAAAGGTTTTTCTATAGATGATATAGTTCACGAAGCGTATGAGAGAATAAATATGACTGGTGTTACCGGTCAACAATTAAGCTCTGCTCGAAGATCGTTAAACATAATGTTTCAAGAATGGTCTAATAGAGGTCTTCACTATTGGGAAATCAAAAACAATAACTTAACTTTAGTGCAAGGTCAGAATCTATATACTATGTATAGATCACCTGAAGATGGTGTTTCAGACGCTAACGCTATTTATGGAGTTGATGATATTTTAGAAGCTTCTTATAGAAATCAACAAAATATAGATTTTCCATTAACTAAAATAAATAGATCGATCTATCAATCTTTTGCAGATAAATCACAGCAAGGTTCACCCACACAATTTTTTGTTCAAAGATTTATTGACAGAATAACAATAACTTTATTCTTAACTCCAGGTGCAACTGAAGCCGGTAATAGTATTAACTATTATTATGCTTCAAGAATTCAAGATGCTGGAGCTTATACTAATGATGCAGATGTACCTTATAGATTTGTACCTTGTATGGTAGCAGGACTTTCTTATTATTTAGCACTTAAATTTCAACCAGCTGCGGTTCAAAATTTAAAAATGTTATATGAAGATGAAATACAAAGAGCATTACAGAATGATGGATCTTCTTCTAGTTTATTTGTAACTCCAAGAACTTATTTTCCGGAGATTTAATATATGACTAATTTAGCAAAAGGCAGACATGCATTAGCAATCTCTGATAGATCGGGTATGCAGTTTCCTTATAATGAAATGGTTAGAGAATGGACCGGAGCATTTGTTCATATATCAGAATATGAACCTAAACAACCTCAGTTAAATCCAGTTCCTATTGGAGGTGATCCACAAGGTTTACAAAATGCTAGACCAGATAGAACTGAACCGCCGACATTTGATTTATTGCCTCAGAACCCTTTTGCAGCATTAAGTTCTTTAGGACTACCAACTAATGTATTAGAGTGTAACTTCCCCAACAGTGGTTACGAAACAGATGATTGGGTTAGATTCACTAATTTAACAAGTCCTATCCCTGGATCAAATATAGAATCAATACAATTAGAAACTACTTTGAATGGAGATATAAGTGATTCTGCAACTACTATAGATTTAGTAGATGCAACTTATTTCCCTGTAACTGGATATATTATGATAGAAAAAATAGATCCTGTAACTTTACTTTTTAAAAACGAAACCATTTCATATGCAGCTAAGGTAGGAAATCAATTAACAGGGTGTGTAAGAGGAACAGCTGCTAAATTTAGAGGTGTAACTCCACCAAATACAACAGCCGGTTCTCATAGTAATGGTGCTAAAGTCTTCGGAGCTTTTAATATAACAATGATTTCATCAACTATTCCCAATCCTGGTCAACCATCAACTATTACAGTTAATAATAGTTTTTTCTTTACTACGTTTCAAAATGTTAATACAAGGGATAATGGAGGAGGTTTACAGTGTTCAGCTGGACCTATAGTATTTAAGGCATAATTATGAATTTTGGAGAATTAAAATCAGATATCAGAAGTTACACAGAAGTTGATAGTACAGTATTAAATGATCTTATTCTTACGACTATTGTAAAAAATGCTGAAGCTAGAATATTTAGAGAAACAGATACAGATGACGCTCGTTTCTATGATACAATTACTTTGACTCCAGGTAATAGAGAGGTTGCTGCACCAACAAATACAAGATTTATAAGATATATTTACATCAACGATACAAACGAAACACCAGCTGTTAGAAAAAATCTAGAGCTTAGAGATACTTCTTTTATGGAAGAGTTTTATAACACACCAGGTACAGCATCTGCTGCACCTAATAATATTCCAAAATACTATGCTAATAGAAATGCATCTACTATTTTTGTAGCCCCGACGCCCGATGCTGCTTACGTGTGCCACGTTGCTTATATCAAGCAACCAGACTCAATTACAGCTAGTGACGCGACTACAACATATGTATCTACAAATTACCCGGATTTAATATTATATGCATGTTTAGCTGAAACTTACGGCTATTTAAAAGGACCAACAGATATGTTACAATTATACGAGCAATCTTATGGTAGAAGTATGGCTACATATGGTATAGAACAACAAGGTAGAAGAAGAAGAGACGAGTATATGGATGGCACAATAAGAACTGCTATTAACTCTCCGTCTCCTGGAGAATAGGATAAATTATGGCATCAAGTTATTCAAATGATATAAAACTAGAACTTATGGTTACCGGTGAAAAATCTGGTCTATGGGGTAATATTACAAACACGAATCTACAAATCTTGGAGCAAGCAGCGAGTGGATATTTAAGTTTAGCTGTAGGCGCAGCTGATGTTAATTTAGTATTAACAGATGGTGCTACTTCAAATGGTAAAAATTTATACTTTAAATTAACTGGAACATTAACAGGGAATAGAGTTGTAACTATGCCTGACTCATCAGAAAGAGTATTTGTTGTAGAAGATGCAACAGATAGATCAGCATCACACTATACTTTAACTGTTAAAACTTTTTCAGGAACTGGAGTTACTTTAGCAACAGGTGCAAAAGCTTTGCTTTACTCTGATGGAACTAATGTAAATAAAGGGATGGTAAACAAAGGTTATAAGTCAACAACTACTTCTTATACAGCTGTAGATGGAGATCAAATTATTTGTGACACATCTGGAGGTGTTTTAACCATTACCTTACCAACAGGTCCTTCTATTGGATCAGAGGTAAGTGTTATTGATGGTGGACAAAGCTATAGCATTAATGCTTTAACTGTTGCTCCCGGAGCTGAAAACATTGCAGGTTCTGCAGGAGATATAACTGTTTCAACAGATAATGAAAATTTTACTTTAGTTTATGTAAATGCAACTGTAGGATGGACCTACAAAGATGATATATAGGAGGTAAAAATGCCTCTTAGCAAATGGCAAATCAAACCAGGTTTCGATAAACAAAACTCTGAGGTTGGAGCGGTCGCACGTTATGTGGGTGGTGACAACGTTAGATTTAGATATTCATTACCAGAAAAAGTAGGTGGTTGGAAAGCAGAAGGTGGAGAAAGTATTTCATCTGTATCAAGAAGACTACATCCATTTAGAGGTAATGACGGTAATAAATATTTAGCAATTGGAACGGATAAGTTTTTATTAATTTATTACGAAGATAACTTTTACGATATTACACCATATAGAAGTAGTGGCTTTCCATTAACAATCGATGAATTTAAGAATAGTACGTTTAGTTTTACATCAGGTTCTAATGTTGTAGAAATTACAACACAATCTATTAATGGTTTATCTGCTGGTGACATTGTAGAGTTTAATAACGTTACTCTTCCAACTACAACAGTAGCTTCAACTACATTACAACAATATATTATAGCGGAACAAACTAGTATTCCTTTAACAAGTACAGCTGGATTTTTACCAGCTAATCCAGTTAGAATAGTAGACACAGGTGAACAACTAAACTTTACAGGAACTTTTACAAATCATCTTGCTTACACAGAAGAGTTTGATAATGCCTGGTGGGGAAAAGCAAGAACTAATGTAACTGCAAATACAGAAGTTGCTCCAGATGGAACTACTTCAGCAGAAACAATACAACAAGATTTAGTAAATCCTTCTGCTGGAGCTGTTTTTAGAAACTCTCTTACAGGTTTAACTCCAGGAGTTAACACTTTTAGTGTATTTGCAAAATATAAAACAGGGTCGAACATTACTCATATTTATTTACAAGATTTTAGTATGACAGGAGGAGGTGTCTTAAATAAAACTTATTTTGACATTCAAAACGGAACTGTTGGAACAACTGATCCTCAACACACTGCAACAATAACAAACGTTGGAAACGGTTGGTATAGATGTTCTACTACTTTTACTCTTGCAGGAACTGGTGGTAATTTAGCTATATATAGAGCAGATGCAGACAATGGTACTACAGCTACTACAGGAGATGAACATTTTATGTGGGGTGCTAATTTTGGTCCTGGAACAGTTTCCGATTATGCCGTCAATAGAACTACAACGACCCCTGTAACTTCTTTAATAGGTTTAACTAGAGGAATAAATGGAACTGCAGTTCAATCTGCAAATTCAGGTGCAACTGTTGAATCTTTTACTACTGTGGGATTTAACGATGACGATTTCGAAGATAAATTATATGAAGTTAAATCAATAGTATCTGATACTGAATTTACTGTAGAACAAACTACAAATGCATCACAAACTTTATCTGGAGGATCTGCAACTGTTACTCCATTAGAAACTGTTGGTAATCAAATACAACAATTTCAATTTGGTTGGGGTACAGGAGTTTGGGGTGGATCTAATAACTGGGGACAAGCTGCATCTACAAATGGTGTTAATACTCCTCCTGGTTTATGGTCACTATCAAATTTTGGTCAGGTACTTGTTGCAACTATTTTAAATGGTAAAACATTTACATGGAACCCCGCCGCTGGTAACCCACTCGGGCAGCGAGCGTCTGTATTAACTACAGGTTTTGAAACAGATTTAAACCCGACAAATACTAGAATTAGTATGGT
>Ga0209630_10002097_pt1 | contig 19904 bp, 18 predicted proteins | sample COG_01_FD_184745 | JGI IMG/M metagenome (GOLD analysis project Ga0209630, IMG submission 184745) | Pelagic Microbial community sample from North Sea - COGITO 998_met_01 (SPAdes) (version 2) | ecosystem: Environmental > Aquatic > Marine > Neritic zone/Coastal water | place: Helgoland, sampling... | reverse complement strand
GCGCGCTTCTCGGTGCAGGAGGTCGTGGACCTGACGCTGAACTTCTATCGCCGCAACTATATCGAGGGGCTGTTCCTGTCGTCGGGCATCATCCGCTCGGGCGACTACACGATGGAGGAACTGGTCCGGGTGGCGCGGTCGCTGCGCCTCGACCACGACTTCCGCGGCTATATCCACCTGAAGCTGATCCCCGAGGCCGATCCCCGACTGGTGGCGGAGGCCGGCCTCTACGCCGACCGGCTGTCGGCCAATATCGAGGTCCCGCGCGAAGAGGCCCTGAGCCGGCTGGCGCCCCAGAAGGACATCGGGGTCATCAAGAAGGCCATGGGCCAGGTCCGGCTGAAGGTCGAGGCCGCGACGCCGCAGAAGAAGGACCGGGCGAAGCCGCCGAAATTCGCTCCCGCCGGCCAGAGCACCCAGCTGATCGTCGGCGCCGACGGAGCGCCGGACACGGAAATCCTCGACCGCAGCGCCTCGTTGTACGGTGGCTATGGCCTGCGCCGGGTCTATTATTCGGCCTTCAGCCCGATCCCGGATTCCAGCGCGGCCCTGCCGCTGTCCAAGCCGCCGCTGATGCGTGAACACCGGCTCTATCAGGCCGACTGGCTGATGCGGTTCTACGGCTTCTCGGCTCCCGAGATCGGGGAGGCGACGACCGGCGGCATGCTGGATCTGGCCGTCGATCCCAAGCTGGCGTGGGCGCTGAACCGGCGCGAACTGTTCCCTGTCGATGTGAACACCGCCGACCGCGAGGCCTTGCTGCGCGTGCCCGGACTGGGGGTGAAGTCGGTCGACCGGATGATCGATGTGCGCCGCTATCGCACCCTGAGGCTGGAGGACGTGGCGCGGCTGTGCCGAGGCATCGACAAGGTCCGGCCCTTCATCACCGCCCTGGACTGGACGCCCGGCGGCCTGACCGACGCCGTCGACCTGCGGGCCCGGCTGACCCCGACGGTCGAACCGGTGCAGATGAGCCTGTTCTGATGCGCATCGCGGTCCTCGCCTCGGAGACCGACTTCGAGGGCTGGCGTCTGGCCGCCCGCGCCTTCCGGCTGGAGGGCGTGCCGCCGGGAGAGGCGCGGTTCGTGGTGGGAGATGATGCGCAAGGCGGACTGTTCGACGCCGCGCCTGCGGAAGGGGCGCTCTCCTCGGCCGCGCCTCGACCGCTTCGCGTCCCCCAGGCCTTCATGGACATGGCCCAGGACGTGGTCCTGCACCGCACCGCGGACCGCTTCGACCTGCTGTACCGCGTCCTCTGGCGGCTTCAGGCCGAGCCGGACCTGATGCGGGTGCGCTCGGATCGCGACGTCTCCGACGCCATGGATCGGCAACGCAACGTCAGCCGGGCCAGTCACAAGATGAAGGCGTTCGTCCGCTTCCGTCAGGCCTTCGACGATCAGGGTGAATGCTGGGTCGCCTGGTTCGAGCCTGCGCACCGGGTCCTGGCCCGTACCGCCCCCTTCTTCGCCAACCGCTTCACCACCATGCGCTGGTCGATCCTGACGCCGGACGGCTCGGGCTTCTGGGACGGCAAGGCCATGAGCTTCGGCCCGCCCGCCGAGGCGGCCGACGCGCCGCAGGAGGACGAGATCGAGGCGTTCTGGAAGACCTATTACGCCTCCACCTTCAATCCGGCGCGGCTGAAGACGAAGACCATGCAGGGCGAGATGCCCAAACGCTATTGGAAGAACCTGCCCGAGGCCGCCCTGATCCCGGAACTGGTCGCCGCCTCGGCGGTGCGCACCGATGTCATGGTCGCGACCCCGCACTCCGAGCCCAATCCTCGCCTGGCCAAGGCCATCTTCCGCCATAACCGCGACGGCGCCTTCGAGGAGGGGTTTTCGCCCTCCAACCTCGACGAGCTGCGCCACGGCGTTCAGGCCTGTCGCCGTTGCCCGCTGTGGCGCGATGCGACGCAAGGGGTCTGCGGCGAAGGCCTGCCGCGCGCGAAGCTGATGATCGTGGGCGAACAGCCGGGGGATCACGAAGACCTTGCAGGCCGGCCCTTCGTCGGTCCGGCGGGGCAGTTGCTGAACGACGCCTTGCGCGAAGCGGGCATCGACCGGGACGAGGCCTTCGTCACCAACGCCGTCAAGCATTTCAAGCACGAGCCGCGCGGCAAGCGCCGCCTGCACCGCACGCCGACGACCAGCGAGGTCACGGCCTGCCGCTGGTGGCTGGATCACGAACGGACGCTGGTCCGGCCGAAGGTGGTTCTGGCCCTGGGCTCCACGGCCAGTCTGGGCGTCCTGGGACGCAAGGTCGCGGTGACGAAGGAACGCGGCATGCCCATCCCCCTGACCGACGGCTCCCACGCCATCGTCACCGTCCATCCGGCCTATCTGCTGCGCCTGCCGGACGAGGCGGCGAAACGGCGCGAACACGCCGCCTTCATCGACGACCTGAAACGCGTCCGTCAGCTGCTGTGACGCGTAACTGCCACGGTCGACTGAACAACTTGACCAGAGGGGCGTTCACAGGCCTCGGGACCAGCTTCGCCATGGGCGTTCGGCGCGGGCTCGGTTAAAGGGGAGGGGATGAGCGCAGCGGATTTCCAGATCGATGAGTCGGGCGGCGACAGCGCCGTGCTGCGCCTCCGTGGCGACTGGACGACGAGTGGTCTGGGCCAGGCCGCGCGGCGGCTCGGCGACCAGCTGTCGGGCCGCACCGTTTCGCGTATCGACATCTCGGATCTCGGCAGGTTCGACACCGCCGGCGCCCTGGTCATCGTCCAGGCGACCGACAAGTCCCTGCCCGCCGACGCCTGGTCCGCCCGGCCCGAGGCGGGCCGCATCTTCGCCATGGTCGAGAAGCTGGAGCGCGAAAGCGCGCCGCCGCCGCGCCGCCCTGACGCCTTCACCCGCACCTTCGCCAAGATCGGCCACGGCGTCTACGACGTCGGCGGCGAGTTCATCCTGTCGATGGCCTTCCTCGGCCGTCTGATCACCGCCTCGGGCGCGGCCGTGCGCCATCCCGGCGACATCCGCTGGCCCGCCTGGTTCAGCCAGGGCGAGCGGGCGGGGCTGGACGCCATCCCGATCGTGGCGGTGACCAACTTCTTCATCGGGGCCGTCATCGCCTTCCTCGGGGCCAATCTGCTGAGCCAGTTCGGCGCCGGGGTGTTCACGGTCCAGCTGGTCTCCGTCGCCACCCTGCGCGAGCTGGCCGTCCTGATCACCGCCATCCTTCTGGCCGGTCGGTCGTCCTCGTCCTTCGCCGCCGAGATCGGTTCGATGCGGATGAACCAGGAGGTCGACGCCATGCAGGTCATGGGGGTCAATCCGTTTCAGGCCCTGGTCATTCCGCGACTGGCCTCGATGTTGATCATGCTGCCGCTGCTGACCTTCATCGGCATCATCGCGGGCCTGTTCGGTGGGCTGCTGGTGACGTGGAGCCAGCTCGGCTACGGCCCCGCCTTCTTCCTGCAGCAGATGAGCCAGGACGCCCAGTCGGGCACCCATCTGATGGTCGGGATGGTCAAGGCGCCGGTCTTCGCCATCGTCATCGCCGCCATCGGCTGCCGGCAGGGGATGGCGGTCGCCGGCGACGTCGAGAGCCTCGGGCGGCGCGTCACCGCGGCCGTGGTCCAGGCCATCTTCGCCATCATCCTTCTGGACGCCGTCTTCGCCCTGATCTTCCTGGAGCTGAACCTGTGACCAAGGCGAAGATTCCTGAAGCGGCGGAAGCGCCCGCCAATGACAAAGAGCCCGAGAACCTGATCGAGGTGCGCGGTCTGGTCAGCCAGTTCGGCGATCAGGTGATCCACGACGGCCTGAACCTGGACGTCCAACGCGGCGAGGTTCTGGGCGTGGTCGGGGGCTCCGGCACTGGCAAGACGGTGCTGCTCAACACCATCATCGGCCTGAAGGAGCCCGACGGCGGCACGATCCGCCTGTTCGGCCACGACACCGCCGACCTGACCTCCGAACAGTCGCACGAGATCGAGCGCCGCACCGGGACCCTGTTTCAGCAAGGAGCGCTGTTCTCCTCGCTGAGCGTGCTCGACAATGTCGCCTCGCCCCTGGTGGAGCATACCAAGCTGCCCCGCGACACCATCCGCGAGCTGGCCGAGATGAAGATCGCCATGGTCGGCCTCAAGCCGGAATCCCATCACCAGAAGCCGTCGGAGCTGTCGGGCGGGATGAGGAAGCGCGTGGGTCTGGCCCGCGCCCTGGCCCTGGATCCCGACCTCCTGTTCCTCGATGAGCCGACGGCGGGGCTGGACCCGATCGGGGCGGCCGCCTTCGACGACCTGATCCGCAGCCTGTCGGACGACCTGGGGCTGACGGTCTTCATGATCACCCACGACCTCGATAGCCTTTACGCCATCTGCGACAAGGTCGCGGTGCTGGCCGACAAGGGGATCGTCGAAAAGGCCACGGTTCAGGAACTGGAGCGTTCCGACCATCCGTGGATCAAGGAATACTTCCTGGGGCCGCGCGGACGCGCTGCGACCAAAGCCGCCTGAGGAGAGCGGACGACTATGGAAAGAGACGCACACTACGCCGCCGTCGGCATCGCCACCGTCGCCCTTCTGATGGCGCTGGCGGTGTTCACGATCTGGCTGGCCCGGCTGCAGTTCAACAAGGACTATGACGTCTACGACATCGTCTTCTACGGGCCGGTGCGCGGTCTGTCGGAGGGCGGGGAGGTGCACTTCAACGGCATCCGCGTCGGAGAGGTCACCGATCTGAACCTCGATCCCAAGAAGGGCGATCAGGTCATCGCCCGCGTTCGCCTGAACGGCACCACCCCGGTCCGCGTCTCCTCGCGCGCCCAGCTGGAGCCCCAGGGCATCACCGGCCTGAACTATATCCAGATCACTGCCGGGACCGAGGGCAGCGCCCTGCTCAAGAGCCAGTATCCCGAGAATGTGGTGCCGGTGATCCAGAGCCAGCCGTCGCCGATCTCCGAGCTGTTGTCCGGCTCGGGCACGGTGCTGGCCCAGACGGTGGACGCCCTGAACCGGATCAACCGGGTCATGTCCGACGACAACATCCGCTCCTTCTCCACCAGTCTGAAGAACATCGAGGCCCTGTCGACCGAGCTCGAGGCGCGCAAGGGGATGTTCAAGGAGCTGGAAGACGCGCTCGCCAAGGCCAATGAGGCGGTCGAGGAATACCGTCAGCTCGCGGCCGACGCCCGGGTGGTGGTCAACGGCGACGGGCGTCAGGCCATCGCCAACATCAACAAGGCGACCGAGGACGCCCGAACCGCGATCGCCTCGATCAATCGGTCGGCCAACGCGCTGGAGCGTCCCGTGGGCGATTTCGCGACAACGGGCCTGCCGCGGCTCAACGAGACCATCGAGGAGCTGAACGAGGCTACGGCCTCGCTGCAGAGCCTGATCGATGACGTTCGCGCCAGCCCGCGCGACTTCATCGGCCGTCCCGCATCCAAGGAAATGGAGGTCCAGCCGTGATCGCTTCCTCGACCCGCATCCTCGCTGCGGCCGCCGTGGCGGCGGTGGCCCTGTCCGGATGCTCGCTGCTGTCGACGCCCAAGCCGGTGCAGCTCTATCGCTTCGGCGGCAGTGGGGCCGGGGAGGCGAGCGCGCCGGCCTCGGCGGCGGCGCCGATCCCGGTAGCTTTGCGCCGCATCGACTTCCCCGAGGCCTCCAAGGGCGACCGCATCCTCGGCGTCACGGGCACGGAAGCCGCCTACATCAAGGGCGCGCGCTGGGTATCGCCCGCCGAGATCCTGTTCAACGACGCCCTGGAAGAGGCCTTCAACGCCCATCCGAAGGTGCGGCTGATCGGGCGGCGCGAGCCGGGCGTGGCGACGCGGGTCCTGAGCGTCGATGTGACCCGGTTCGAGGCCCGCTACGACGCCTTGGGCGGGACCCCCACGGTGGTGATCACGGCCCGGGCCCGGTTGACGGTCCTGCCCGAGCGCAATGTGACCAGCGAGGAGGTCTTCACCGTCTCCCAGCCGGCGCGGGAGAACCGGGTCTCGGCCATCGTCGACGCCTTCGACATCGCCTCGCGGGATCTGGACGCCCAGATCGTGGACTGGACCGCGAACAGCGCTCCGGCGGCGGTGGCGGCCCCCGCCCGGTAGTCAGATCGCCTTTCGGGCGGCCTCGATGCGGCCGTCGGCCTCGACGCGGCGCTGGCGGGCGGTCTCGACCTCGCGGGCGGCGGCGTCCAGCATGGCCAGCACCGTCTGGCGCGAGGTGGTCAGCCGGGCCTGATCGGGCGCGACCTTCTTCGCCTTCTTCGGGCCTTTGACGCCCAGGGCCCGGACCCCGAGGTTGTCGGCCCATTCGTGGTGCCACTCGATCATGGCGTCGCAGGCCATCTTGAGCCGCCGGGCGGCCTGGCCGTCGGCATTCTGGCCCACCCGGACCTGGGGCAGGAGGCGGACGCCGGCGTCGCGGGCGTCGGCGAGGCGGTGGCCGCGTTGGTGCACCGGATGCAGGACGGGTGCGGCGCCGGGTTCGGTCGTCTGGACGGGGGCGACCTTCCTCAGGCAGGCGGCGACGAAGTCGTCCATCTCGAGCACGCCGTGGCGGATGTCGGTCCAGAGCTGCTCCAGCACACCCGAACGGCGGTTCACGGCCCCGACCCGGACCTGAAGGTCGTCGAGGGATTCAGCCAGGGTGCGGGTCACCTCGGCGAAGCGGTCGCGGAAGGCCTTGAGGCGCCGCTTGCGGCTGTCGAACAGGCCGCCCAGGCCCTTGCGGGGCTCCAGATCGGCGGGGTTCAGGCTCTCCAGACCGGCGCGCAGATGGTGGATGACGGCGAGGGCCTCGGTCAGCTCCCCGCTGCGCATCTCGGCCCGGACCCGGTCGGCGAGGGCGGCGAGACCCTTGCGGGCGTCCTCGCCGAAGCCGTCCGAGACGGCCTCGGGCGAGAGCTGGGCCACGCGCGCCTCATCCGGCGCCGGAAGACCCGGCCAGACCCTGTGCGCGTTCGTTCCCGGCATGCCCATCTCCCTTAACCACTATCGTCCGGGATCGGCGGTTTTGCCAAGCAAGATCGCGTGTGGGTTGCCGGATTTGGTTAAGTCTCAGTCGGTTAGGCGAAGGAACGCTTACGCAAGGGCAGCGGACACGGTGTAGCTGGCCTGGGTCTTCGCCGCGACTTCGTCCAGGGTCACGCCGTCGGCCAGTTCGATCAGCTCCAGCCCCGCGCCGTCCGGCTTGACGTCGAAGACGGCCAGGTCGGTGATGATGCGGCTGACCACGCCCGTGCCCGTCAGGGGCAGGGTGCAGGCCTTCAGGACCTTGGACTCGCCGTGTTTGTTGGCGTGATCCATGACCACGACCACGCGCTTGACGCCCGCGACCAGGTCCATGGCGCCGCCCATGCCCTTCACCAGCTTGCCCGGGATCATCCAGTTGGCGATGTCGCCGTTCTCGGCGACCTCCATGGCCCCAAGGATCGACAGGTTGATATGGCCGCCGCGGATCATGGCGAAGCTGTCGGCCGAGCTGAAGTAGGCGCTCTCGGGGATTTCGGTGATCGTCTGCTTGCCGGCGTTGATCAGGTCGGGGTCTTCCTCACCGGCCCACGGGAAGGGGCCCATGCCCAGCATGCCGTTCTCGGACTGGAGGGTGACCTCCATGCCTTCGGGAATGTAGTTGGCGACCAGGGTCGGGATGCCGATGCCCAGGTTCACATAGAAGCCGTCCTGCAGCTCTTTCGCGGCGCGTTCAGCCAGTTGTTCGCGGGTGCGGGCCATGGTTATGCGACCTCTTTCTGACGGACGGTGCGCTGTTCGATGCGCTTTTCGAAGCTGCCCTTGAACAGGCGGTCGACGTAGATGCCGGGGGTGTGGATCTGGTCGGGATCCAGCGAGCCGGTCGAGACGATTTCCTCGACCTCGACCAGGGTCACCTTGCCGGCGGTGGCCATCATCGGGTTGAAGTTGCGGGCGGTCTTGCGGAAGACGAGGTTGCCGCGCTCGTCGGCCTTCCACGCCTTGACGATGGCGAGGTCGGCGACGAGGCCGGTTTCCATGACGTAGTCGCGGCCGTCGAACTCACGGACCTCCTTGCCCTCGGCGACGAGGGTGCCGACGCCGGTGGCGGTGAAGAAGGCGGGGATGCCGGCGCCGCCCGCGCGGATGCGCTCGGCGAGCGTCCCCTGCGGGTTGAACTCCAGCTGCAGCTCGCCGGCCAGATACTGGCGCTCGAACTCCTTGTTCTCGCCGACATAGGACGAGATCATCTTGGCGATCTGGCGGGTCTCCAGCAGCTGACCGAGGCCGAAGCCGTCCACGCCCGCATTGTTGGAGATGACAGTCAGGCCCTTGACCCCGCTGTCGCGCAGGGCGGCGATCAGGTTCTCCGGAATGCCGCACAGGCCGAAGCCTCCGGACATGACGGTCATGCCGTCGAAGGCCACACCCTCGAGGGCCGCCCTCGCGTCAGCGACGATCTTCCCCATACGCTTCCCTTTTTCACGCTTTGATGAATATTTCTTGGGCTCGTGAATAGTCCGGCCCGAACCGCTTCGCAAGCCGGATCGTAGCCCGTGGGGGGCGTCGGCGGAATGGCTGTCCGCCTTTCAAGAATACACGGCCAAACCGTGCCAAACCGTGCCAAGTCGACGTTTCGCCTCCGGTCGGGTTTGTCTGTCGAGAAGGCTAACACGACCGCCTAAGGCGCCTAACAGAAGGCCCTCGATCCCGCCTCCGTCAGGCCTCGCCTGCCATCCCGGCGCCAGACCGAAAGTTTCGGACGCCACAGTTAACCTTTTTCTTCGCTCGCGACGCGCAGGCGGTGGGCGACGATCCGGGGATCGGTTATGGCTGTTCGGTCAGTAAACGTGCGGGTGGGGCGTGCGGGCGAACATCAACTCCTTGACGGCGGCGCTTCTGGTCGGCGTGGGCATTGGCCTGCTGCTGACGCCCGATGGCCGCGCGTGGATCCGCCATCCGACCCTGCTGTTCGGCTCGACCGCCAACGCCTCGGCGGGGCCTGAACCGGTTTCGGCCGCCGTCCAGCCCGCTGCCAATGTTTCGGCCGGTCCGGCCATCACCCCGCTGAAGGTGCGGATGGCCAGCGGCAAGCTGCGCGTCGGGGTGTTCGGCGATTCCATGGGCGACGGCCTGTGGGCTGGCCTGTACCGCGACCTGAACGGCACGCCGGGCGTGACCGTGACCAAGTTCTCCGAGGTCTCCACCGGCCTGTCGCGCTATGACTACGTCGACATCCAGGCCAAGACCGAGCGCCAGATCGCCGAGACCCCCGTGGACGTCGCCGTCATCCTGTTCGGCACCAATGACGCCCAGGGCATTAGCATGGACGGCCAGATCCACGCCTTCGGCTCGGAGGGCTGGAAGGCGGCCTACGGCAAGCGGGTCGACGATCTGGTGGCCCTGCTACGCAGCCGCGATATCGCCGTCTACTGGGTCGGCCTGCCGAAGATGAAGCGCGAGAGCTTCGACGCCAAGATGACCCTGATCAACGATGTGGTCTCGGCGCACATGAAGGCGCTGAACGTGCCCTATATCTCGACCGTCGCCCTGACCTCGGACGATACCGGCGACTATGACGCCTATCTGACCGCCCACGACAGCGGCCGACGCCAGCTGATGCGGGCCAACGACGGCATCCACATGTCGATGGCCGGCTATCTGCGGATCAGCGAGCCGGTGGTCGAGCGGCTGCGAGCCGACGCCGGTCTGGCCTCGCCGCAGGCGGCGGCTCCTGCTCAAGCCAGCGCGGGCGGCGCCGGGGCGTGATCCGCGGGCTGGTTCTGGCTTCGGTGCTGTCAGCCGCCGCGTTCGGCGCGGTTCCTGGCTTTGCCGTGGCCCAGGAACGGCCGTGGACGCCCCTGCCGTCGCCGCCGAGCCGGTCCTGTCCCGACGGCCTGTGCCAGGCGCGCGAGCTGACCCCTCTGTTCCGTGCCCTCGACGGACGTTGGGGTGGGGTGGTGCGCATCGTCCAGTTCGGCGACAGCCATACGGCCGGGCGGCTGATTACCGGGGCTCTGGAAACCCGGCTGAAGGCCCGTTTTCCGGCGCGTGACATCCGCATCGAACCGATCGGGGTGGTCGGGGTGACCCTGACCGATCTGGCCAACCATCCGCTGCCGGTGCTGGACGCGCCCGTCGACCTGATCGTGCTGGAGTACGGGGTCAATGAGGGCTTCGACGATACGCTCGACGCCGTCGCCTATGAGCGGCTGCTGCGGTCGGAGATCATGCGTCTGCGCGCCGAGGCGCCGCGCGCGGCCCTGCTGATCATGGGTGCGCCCGAGGCCCAGCGCGGGGAGGGCGGGGGAAGCTGTCCCGGCGACGCCGAGGCCCGCTGGCGGTCTCCGGCCATGCTGGCGGTGGTGCGCGACGTCCAGCAGCGCGTCGCGGCCAGTCTGAACGTCGCCTACTGGGACTGGCGCGGCCGGATGGGCGGCGACTGTTCGGCCTTCCGCCTGACCCAGCCCGGCGCGAACGGCGAGGACCCGATGATGCGCGGGGACCATGTGCACTTCACCCAGGCCGGGGCCGACTGGATCGGCGGCCTTCTGTATGAGGATCTGATGACGGCTGGACGGCAGTGGTACAGGCAGTCCAGGCAAGATGGCGGGGGCGCGCGCTAGATGCTGTTCCCGACCCTCGCCTTCGGCGTCTTCTTCCTGTTCGTCTATTTCGCCTCCTGGTCGCTGGACCGGGAGAACGGACGCCGCAAACTGTTCCTGCTGCTGGCCAGCTGGTTCTTCTACGCCCAGTGGGACTGGCGGTTCGTCGGCCTGCTGATCGGCTCGGCGGTGATGAACTGGGCCGTGGCGGCGATGATCGCGCGCAAGCCCGTCGACGGCGAGGGCCGACGCATCGGCACGGCCTGGCTGGTCGGGCTGGGCGTCGCGGCCAATCTGCTGATCCTCGGCTTCTTCAAATACTACGGCTTCTTCGCCGTGCAGATGGGCGAGTTGCTGACCCGGTTTGGCTGGGAGCGGGACCTGCCCCTGCTGCAGGTGGTCCTGCCGGTGGGGATCAGCTTCTTCACCTTCCAGGGCATCAGCTATGTCGTCGATGTGAACCGGGGCCGGACGCCGGCGGCGAAGTCGCTGCTCGACGTCATGCTGCTGATGAGCTTCTTCCCGCATCTGGTCGCCGGGCCGATCGTGCGGGCCTCGGACCTGCTGCCCCAGTTCGACCGGGTGCCGCGCCTGACCAAGGAGATGGCGATCCACGGCCTGCTGCTGATCGCCTGGGGCCTGTTCAAGAAGACGGTGATCGCGTCCGAGCTGTCGATCCGGCTGGTCGATCCGGTCTTCTTCGATCCCTCGGCCCATTCGGGGCTGGATATCGCGGCCGCCGTCTATGGCTATGCGGTCCAGATCTATTGCGACTTCTCGGCCTATTCGGACATGGCGATCGGGATCGCGGCCCTGCTGGGCTATTCCTTCCCGCGAAACTTCGACCAGCCGTACCGGGCGAACTCGATGCAGTCCTTCTGGCGGCGCTGGCACATCAGCCTGTCGAGCTGGCTGAGGGACTATCTCTATGTGCCGCTGGGCGGGGGCCGGAAGGGCCTGATCATGTCCTGCGTCAACGTCATGATCACCATGCTGCTGGGCGGGCTGTGGCACGGGGCGGCCTGGACCTTCGTGGCCTGGGGCGGGCTGCACGGCGCGGCCCAGGTGGTCGAGCGGCTGGGGCGTTCGGTGTTCGGCGAGAGGAAGGTCGTGCCGCATTGGCTTGGCGTGCTGATCACCTTCCACATCGTCTGTCTGGGCTGGATCCTGTTCCGGGCCGAGAGCTTCGGCATGGCGATGGATGTGCTGGAAGGGTTGGGCCGCGCCGGGCCGGTGCTGCTGACCACCCCCTTCCTGCTGCTGCTGATCGTCGGCGGTCTGGCCATGCACTGGCTGCCGCCGCGGATGATCGAGGGCGTCGCCGAGCGGCTGAAGCCTGCGCCGGCCCTGACGGTCGCGGTGCTGATCGGGGTGGCGATCCTGCTGGTCGAGGCGGTGCGGCCGGACGGCGTCGCCCCCTTCATCTATTTCCAGTTCTGAGGGAGGTTCGAGAGCGATGACCGATCATCCTGAAGACCCGCCCGTCGAGCCGTTCCCGGCCGCGTCGCCGTTTCCGCCGCTGGAGGGGGAGGCGCCGGCCGATCCCCCCAGCGACTGGATCGAGACGGCGAACGCGCACGACCTGCCGACGCGTCATCCGCTGGTTCCCGAGCCTCTCGCGGCGCTGGGCCGGTTCGCCTTCCCGCCCGGACCGCCGCCGGACGAGGAGGGGGTCGCCGCGCGCGACCGGCGCTGGACCAGCCATGTGATCCTGCTGGTGACCGTCTTCCTGCTGGTCTTCAACGCCGCCTCGATCCAGAACTGGTCGCGGCAGCAGGCGCCGGGCTGGGTGACCTCGACCGTACAGCAGCTGTCCGACGTCTGGTGCGCCCAGATCGCCCAGCTGGGCGCCGACCAGCCGCGCCAGACGGTCCGCGACGCCTATGAAGGCCTCCACGCCCTGCGCTTCCCCGGCCAGACGCCGGCGCGGAAGGGCGAGGACTGATCACTCGCCGGTTGGGCTAGCCGACTGGACAGAGACCGGCGTTTGCTGGACTGTCCGTGGCGAAGAGACCGGCCGGGGGGCTGACCATGACCATCGACAGACGTCAGGCGCTCGCGGGGGCCGGGGCTGCTTTTGCCGCCGGCAGCACGCTTCTTGGCGCCATGCCCGCCTGGGCCCAGACCGGACGGGTGCGCAAGGGGGCCTCGACCCTGTCGCCGAACTCGGACGATCTGGTCGCCTTCCGCGATGGCGTGGCGGCGATGAAGCGGCGGACCGACAACCGCTCGTGGGCGCGCCAGACCCGGCTGCACCGCGAGAAGGCCCAGCACGGCAGCGGCCTGTTCCTGCCCTGGCACCGGCTGGAACTGGCGCATCTGGAGCGGATCATCGCGCGGCTGACCGGCCATACGACCTTCGCCCTGCCTTACTGGGACTGGCAGGAGGACCGTTTCCTGCCCAGCTGGGTGACGACGCCGGGTTCGCCGCTGTACGAGCGTCAGCGCGGCCCCAACGCCAACACCATGGACTTCGCCAAGGCGCGCTGGGCGACGTCGCGCAATGTGGCCCGGCTGGCGTCGGACAGCTTCGAGGTCTTCGCCGGCCTGCCGCGTTCGGCCGGGGCGGTCGAGGCCTATGGCCACAACCATATCCACGTCCTGGTCGGCGGCCTGATGGGGCGGACCGAGACGGCGGCGGCGGACGCGGTCTTCTGGCTGCACCATTGCAATATCGACCGGGTCTGGGCGACCTGGCACAGTCTGGCCAAGCCGGTGTACCCCACAGACTGGGGCAAGGTTCCGCTGACCGGCTATATCGGGGCGAACGGCGAGGACACGGGGACCTGGACGCCCGGCGCGATCGTCGAGACCCGTTCACTCGGCTACAGCTACGACCGGCTCTATCCCTTCCCGGTGTTCAATGTGGCCAGCAACGGGCCGGAGGGGGCGACGCGGCAGGAGCCGATCGGCCAGACCTCGGTGACCCTGAAGGCCCGCTGCGAGCCCGGCCAGACGAAGATGTCGGTGACGATCCCTGCGGACATCGCGACCCGGCTGCGCGCCGCCGACGATACGCTGCTGATCTCGGGCGTGGGTCAGGCGACCTACAAGCGCGATGAGCGGCTGCTGGACCGGTGTCTGAACATCGACATCCTGGCGGGGGAGCGGAAGCTGGCGCTCGGCTCGTCGCCGACCTTCGTCCATGTGGGGCCGATGGGCGGCATGGATCATTCGATGCCCGGCATGGTCCACGACCATACGACCGGCGACGACTATGGCGTCAGTTTCCAGTTCGGGACGGAGATTCTGAACCTGCTGGCGCGCGATGCGGGGCCGGTGGTGGTCACCGTCGACGCCGAGGACCTGACGCCGACGGTCCAGCGGGCCAATACGGAAGGGCTGTCGCTGGAGGTCGTGCTGACCCTGACCGAGACCCGCTGGGTATGAACCTGTTCCGCCGGATCACGGCCCTGATGGCCATCGGCCTGCTGGCCGGGTGCGCGACCCAGGTCGCCCCGCCGCCTCCACCGCCACCCCCGCCGCCTCCGCCTCCGCCGCCCATGATCGTCATGGCCGCGCCGCCGCCGCAGAGCGACACCTGGGACGGCGGGATCGTGCCCATGTGTTTCGAGGCGCCCCAGGCCGAGGACGACTGGGCGCGCGAACAGGTCCGGTCGGCCGCGGCGACCTGGGAAGGCGCCGCCGACGTCCACTTCCACATCGCCGACGACTGCGCCACGGGTTCGGACGGCGGTCGGGCCGTGCCGATCCGCATCGTCCACGACCCGGAGATGTTCGCCTCGTCCAGCCACCTGGGCCGCAGCCTGCTGAACGGCGGGGAGATCACGCTCAACGCCGAATATCTGGTCACCAACCGGCTGTGCGGACCGCGGGGGACGCTGGGCGAGTTCAAATGCTTCTACGCCGACGCCCTGCATGAGTTGGGGCATGCGCTCGGCTTTTCGCACGACCACGTCAGCGCGACCGCGCCCAACTGCCTGGCCCGGACCACGACGCCCGAGGCCGTCAATGCGTCCGAGAGCTATTACGACCCCAACTCGATCATGAACTACTGCAACGCCAAGCGGTGGGAAGGGAAGCTCAGCGAAGCCGACCGCTGCTCGGTGGCCTCGGCCTATGGGCCGTTGACCGGCGACCGGCCGACGCGGGCCCAGTGCTATGCCATGGTCGGCGCCGTGCCGACGACACAGGAGCCATAAGGGGCAGGAGCGGTAAGAGACAGGGAAGTGGCCGACGCATTGCAGGGCTGAAACAGAGCCTTTCGCGAGTGTGTCAAAATGACTGTTCGAGCCACGCCTTTCGAAGTCGAGATCGTCCGGCCCTCCATGCTGAGGGTCGCCGACACCGCCGCCTGGTCGGCGATCCAGCGATCGCATCCGGCCTTCCGCAGTCCGCTGCTCAGCCCCCATTTCGCCCGCGCCGTGGGCAAGGTCCGCGACGACGCCCGGGTGGCCATGGTCAGCCGGAGCGGGGAGAGGGTCGCTTTCTTCGGCTTCCACCAGCGTCCGGGCGGCTTCGGCCGGCCCCTCGGCGCCCCGTTCAGCGACTATCACGGCGTGGTCTCGACCGCCGATACGGGGCTGAAGCCCGGCCAGATCATCGCGCTGGCGGGTCTCAAGGCCTTCCGCCACAACGGCCTGATCGACCCGCACGGCCTGTTCCCGGCGACCGAGGACGGTGTCGAGGCCTTCGCCATCGAGCTGACCCAGTCGCCGGACGACTATCTGGAGGCCGTCCGCGCGGCGAGCCCGAAGAAGTTCAAGAACTGGCGCCGTCTGGCCCACCGTCTGGCCGAGGTCGGGCCGCTGACGATCCGCGCTGACACCTCGCAAGAGGCCTTCGACGCCGTCATGGAATGGAAGAGCGCCCAGTTCCTGCGCACCGGGGTCCAGGACGTGCTGCGCCCGCAATGGGCGACCGATCTGATGCAGTCCCTGTTCGAGACGCGCACGGGACCGATGACCGGCCTGCTGCTGTCCCTCTATGCCGGTGACACCCTCGTGGGCGGCCATTTCGGGGTGCGCGAGGGCGGGGTCTACCACCCGTGGATCGCCTCGATGTCGCCGGAGATGGCGGCCTTCTCGCCCGGCCAGACCTTCATCGATCAGGCCATCCGCGCCATGCCGGAGCTGGGGCTGGAGGTCTATGACCTCGGCTGCGGCCATGATCACTATAAACGCCCCTTCGCCCCGGCGATCAGCCTGGTCGGATCGGGCTTCCACTCCGCGCCCGGCGGGACTTTCAAGCGCGCCGAAGAGGCCGCCTGGACCTTGGGCCCGCTCGGCCGGTCCTCGGCGGTCGACAAGGTGCGCCGCCGTCTGGACCATATCGCCACCGCCGATCCGTCCATGCGTGGCCGGGTTCAGGGGCTGATGGAGGCCGTCGTCGCCACGCGTCGCCGCTCGCTGGGCTCGACCTCCGGGGCCGGCGAATGAGCATCATCACCGACTGGACCGCCGAAAAGGCCGCCCAGCTGACGAAGGCCAACCTCGGCTTCGACCACGGCCTGCACGAACGGCCGATGTTCAATGACGAGGGGCTGATCTCTCTGCTGGACCGCTATCCGCGCGACAAGCTGGGCGTCTTCACCATGGGCCACGACCCGGTCGACTGGCAGAGCTGGCGGCGGGGTTCGGCGGGCGATCTGTCGGGCGAGGAACTGCTGCGCGCGGCGCAGGAGGGCCGCATCTGGCTGAACCTGCGCCACGCCAACGACTATCTGCCGGAATACGCCGCGCTGGAGGAGGAGATCTTCGCCGAGAAGCGCGCCCATGCCGGGATCAAGACCTTCAAGCGCGATCTGGGGATGCTGATCTCCTCGGCCAACGCCCAGGTCTTCTACCATCTCGACGTGCCCCTGGTGTCGTTGTGGCAGCTGCGCGGCCAGAAGAAGGTCTGGGTCTATCCGGTCGCCGAACCCTGCGTCGGGGCGGAGCAACTGGAACGCGTCGTCCTGAAGGAAACCGCCGAACAGCTGGAGTTCCGTCTCGACATGGACGCCGAGGCCGAGGTCTTCGACCTGACGCCCGGCAAGATGGTCACCTGGCGCCAGAACGCCCCGCACCGGATCGAGAACGGCCCGATGCTGAACGTCTCGCTGAGCGTGGAATTCATGACCCCTGCGGCCCTGATGCGCGCCAACGTCCTGTACGCCAACGGGGTGATGAGGAAGGCCGGCGCCCGCCCGCGCGTGCAACAGGCGCCGCATCCGACCGCCCTTGCCAAGATCGCCTTCGCTCGCGCCGCCAAGATGTCGGGGATGACCAGGACCTTCGAACGCAGCCTGCCGGAGACGTTCAGGTTGGATGACGGCCGTCGCCTGTCGGCGTGAGACGGTTTCGCGAATAATTCTCTATCCATAAGATAGGATATTTCCGTGGCCGCCTTCAGGCGGTCGCGCCATGCTGGGGCATGGTTGAGCGCTGTCCCCCGAAGCCCAAGGTCTCCATCGCCTCGCGAGGCGGGCGGTGACCGCCCCGCGCATCGCCGTGATCGGGGCGGGCTTCAGCGGCCTGCTGACCACCGTCCATCTGTCCCGAAAACTGCCAGACGCCGAACTCTGGCTGATAGAGAAGGCGCCGCGGTTCGGGGAGGGAGCGGCCTATGGCACCCGTGAAGCGGACCATGTGCTGAACGTCCGCCTTGGCAATATGAGCGCCTTTCCAGACGATCCGGACCACCTGTCGCGCTGGCTGGCGACCCAGCCGCACTGGTCGGCCCAGGGCGCCTTCATCACGCGTGGCGACTATGGCCGGTATCTGCGCGCCATCCTGTCGGAGACGCTGGGCCAGTCGAGATCGCGGCTGAAGCTGGTGCATGACGAGAGCACGGTGCTGGCCCGCGAAGGCGGTGGCTGGCGCATCGGCTTCGCCTCGGGCGACCGGCTGGACGTCGATGTCGTGGTCCTGGCGCTGGGCAATCTGGAGCCCGCCGATCCGCCCGGGCTGGACCCGACCGTGGTCGAGGCGGGCCGTTATGTCGCCGATCCCTGGCGGGGGGCGGCGGCGCTGGACGGCGATGTTCGCCGTGTCCTGCTGATCGGCTCCAGCCTGACCATGGTCGATGTGGTTCTGTCGCACGCCCGCACGGGAAGGCGCTTCTTTGCCCTGTCGCGGCGAGGCTTCACGCCCCGGGCGCACAAGGCGGCCGATCTGGCCGTCGGCTCGCGGCCCTATTCCGGGTCGCCCGGCGTGGTGCTGAGGCGGGCGCGGGAGGCGGCCCTGACCTCGGACTGGCGGGCGGTGACCGACGACCTGAGGCGTTCGGCCCGGTTCCTGTGGCGGTCATGGACCCGGGCCCAACGCGGGCGGTTCCTGAGGCACCTGCGGCCGATCTGGGAGGTGCACCGGCACCGGCTGGCGCCGGGTGTCGCGGGACGGGTCGAAGCCATGGTCGCGGCGGGGGAACTGTCGATCGACGCGGGCCGTATCGTCCGGATCGAACCGGCGGAGGACAAGGTTCTGGTCACCTGGCGGCCGCGCGGCTGGACCCGCACCACGACGAGGAAGGTGGATGCGGTGGTCAACTGCACCGGGCCGCTGGCCGATGTGGCGGGCAGCCGGATTCCGCTGATCCGTGGGCTGGTCGAGGGGGGTCTGGCGCGGGGCGATCCGGACGGACTGGGGCTGGACGTCGATGACGACTGCCGGGTGCGCGACATCGACGGGGCGGCCCAGGATGAGCTCTACGCCGTCGGGCCGATGACGCGCGGCGCCTTCTGGGAGGTGACCTCCGTGCCCGATATCCGGCTTCAGGCCGCAGAGGTCGCCGAGGTGATTTCCTGGACGGTGGGCTGAGCGCCCGACTTCAGGATGCCGGCGGCGTGCCGTTCAGAGAGCGGGTCAGGCTGCGGGCCTGGCTCTGGTCAGATGTCGGCGCGGGCGGCGGGGCCGGGACCGGCGTCGGGCTGGCGACAAAGGCGGGCTGGGCCGGGGCTTCGATGGCCGGGGTTTCGGCTTTTGGAGTCTCGAGGACCGGCGCCGTCGCGGCCGGAGCAGGTTGGGCCGGAGCAGATTGGGCCGGAGCAGATTGGGCCGGACGGGCGGCGGGCGTGGTGCGGCGCGTCGGCGCACTCGTCTCGGGCGCTCTGGACGGCTCGGCGACTGGCCGGGCGGCGACGGGTGCGACCGGACCCGGTGCGGGCGGCGGGGTCTCGACGGGCGCGGGTTCGGGAGCAGGTTCGGGCGCACGGACGGCCGGGGCGGCTTCACCCTCGGGTCCACTGGCCGTCTGGGATTCCAGCTGCGGGCGGTCCTGATCGCGGGCGACGATGTTACCGACCGGTGGCGGCAGATAGATCAGCTGACGCGGCGCAGGCGGGTTCTCGGGGACCTGATCGGCGGGCAGGGGATCGGGGGCGTCGCCGGTGCGGTAGTTCAGCCCGATCAGCTGGTCCATGACCGTCAGGTCGCCGATGCCGGTCTGCGACAGGCAGATCTTGTTGACGTAATAGGCCTTGCCGAAACGGACGAAGACCCAGGACTTGCTCAGGCCGTCGAAGCGCGGACCCGCGCCGTCGGCCCCGCCCCAGCTGAAGCGATCGACCACGCGGGTGTCGCCCGACCCCTCGCGCGTGCGTTCGCCGGTGCGGACCAGATCGGGGTGGTCGCGTTTGATGGTCTCGAACTCGGCGGTCGCCAGCTCGGGGTTCAGGGCGTTGGCCTGATCCTGGGTCAGGGGGCGTTCGACTGCGCGGAAGGTGAGCGAACAGGAGGCGGCGTTAGGCGCGTTCAGGGCCCAGGCGTCGATATAGGTGGCGCGGACCCGGGACTGGAACGGGTCGAAATTCAGGACGCTGAGGCCGTATTGATCGCTGCCGTCGATGGTGGCGACGCCGCCGTAGAAGGAGACGCCGTTGCCGTCGCGCCGTTCGATCTCGGGGACCTTGGGCCAGGTCACGCCGGCGGCGACGGGGCGGCTGAGGGTCGGCGCGATCAGGGTTCCGGTCGAGCGGGGCGGCGGGGGCGGCAGGGCGGCCGTCTGCGGCGCCGGCTGGGCAAGGGCAGGGGTCATCACGCCCGCGAGAACGGCGACGGCCGCTCCGGAGGCCAAGCCCCTGAAAATGCGATCAAACCCCAGCATGTTGTCTTTCCCCTAGGGGACGCGACCGCCGTTCGGCAACCGCCTTCCCGCGCCGGGTGAGGGACAGGGTTAAGAAAGCCGGGGACCGTTGCGGATTTGACCGGGTCCGGCGACCCGGTTCCTACGTGACCTGGCGCTTGGCCAGCTTGCGGGCGAGGGTGCGGCGGTGCATGCCGAGGCGACGGGCGGCCTCCGAGATGTTGAAGCCGGTGTCGGCGAGGGTCTCGTGGATCCGCTCCCACTCCAGGGTCTTGATCGAGGTGGGGCGGGCGCTGAGGGCCATGTCGGGATCTCCCTCGACCTTGCCGAAGGCGGCCTCGATGTCGTCGG
>Ga0209630_10002096_pt1 | contig 19907 bp, 22 predicted proteins | sample COG_01_FD_184745 | JGI IMG/M metagenome (GOLD analysis project Ga0209630, IMG submission 184745) | Pelagic Microbial community sample from North Sea - COGITO 998_met_01 (SPAdes) (version 2) | ecosystem: Environmental > Aquatic > Marine > Neritic zone/Coastal water | place: Helgoland, sampling... | reverse complement strand
TAAAGATTTTTACCTAAGTCTTTGTCTGTGTATGTTATATTTGTTTCTACTGTCATAGTGTCCTCCTAATTTAAGTTGTATATGTAATTTGGGTCTTTCTTTTTAGTTTTATAATTCTTTGTAAAGTCGGGATCAAAATCTTTTCTGAAGCCTTGTCTGCCATTATACAACTGACCAAAGTCATTGAATAGGTTGTCATCACCTGCAGCCGTTTCTGGACCGAATACATCTGCATATGTTTGATAGTATTCGTCTGGATATACTATCTCAATGCCAGTAGCGCCTGTGAAATTAGTAGCGTCTTCTCTATACGTCTTGTTCGCATAGGCTTTGAATTTAAGTAATTGTTTTCTATAGAATTTAATTTTATCTATAGGTACATTTCTGTAAATAGTAGCTGAAGACCAAAACGTATCATATTCTGATTCTGGATCAACATATTCTCTTTTGTAAACGATATTAAAACTTTTAAAGTATTCTTTTGTCATATACGTATATACTATATGAAAAATAGCTAAAAGTCAAGCATAAAAAATGTTGATTTTACTAGGTTTTTTGGGGTATAAGTGTGCTATTCTGACGCACTTTTGACTGATTTTTGATTATTTCCAGTAATCTTTGATCCATTTACCAGAATCATACTTCATAGCATAGTCAGGATTAGGGTGTCCATGAAATACACATATCATGGCATTCTTTTTTAAGGGATGATCTTTAGGTTTATACTTTTCATATTTCTTAGGTTGACCTCTTTCAGGCCATTTAAATGAATAAGTCCATTCATCAGGCATAAATTGTGTATCATCAGCATCAAATAGCATGTCTGTTAGCACATTTTGATCGCCATGCATTTTGTCGTATTTGTTTTTATCTTTTATATAATTATCAAATATAAAACTATGCCATTTTAAATTATATTTAATTACACTTGAATTGATTGTCGTTGTAGGTTGACCAAAGTCTCTAATAACACAAAATTTTCTTTCATCAAAACTATTAAAAAATTTGTCTAATTTATTTAATATAACTACATCTAAATCCATATAAAGTATATCACCTTCTATCTTTAATTGTTTATTAAATAAATGCATTTTGTTCCACCAGCTGTTCATTACTGGTTTAGGCACATCAATTATTTTTATATTTGAATTAAAATTTTGACCTCTATTATCTGTTAAACAATAGAAGTTATATGGTTGTGACATATTTCTATCAACCATATTATACAATGTATTAACATGATTTATATTATATTTTGTTCCTGTATAAACACATATTATATTATTCATATTGTAGTTTTAATGTTTTATATGCTAAACCATCCTCTATTTCTTGTAATGTGAATTGATGTTGTGATAACCAATTCAACCACTCTATCATAGTTTTTCTTCCTGATTTTAATGGTTTCTCTACAAACTTAGGTTCTCTACTTGATACTGGCCATGCTACATTTTTAGCATCTGCAATAACTGGTACATAGTTTAAAAGAGCATCAACAGACGACAAACTCATATTTGTAACTAAACAATGACAGTTTTTTAAATCATCTTTTATATCTGTGTTCCACCATTGATTATCAGGTCTAGGTTTATTTCTTATTTTTATTTCCCTATCTGTGTATTTTTTTAATTCAGTTTTTACTTTTTCAATCCATTCTAATTGTGTCATACCGTTGATATGATATGTTACTGTTTCTGATGATGGACACACTAATACATGCTCACCTTCTCTCCAACCCTTAAATGTACAATCTATACCCTTCTTCTCTAATTGTTCCCATCTTTGAACAGTAGCACCTTTACCTTTTATAGAGTGAATATCACCTTTGACTATTCTAAAATAGGTATTATCAAAGTTATTAATTTTAGGTATTGGGTATCTTGTTATTTGCTCAGTAATATAACCAACATCAACATACCACCATTCTTCACCCCTTTCTCTTATCTTACGTATGGTATCTACATTTCTACCTGCTAGTCCCCATAAAAAATGAACAGGTCTACCTTCATCCTTCCAACCTTTTTCTATTGCAGGCCAGATTTGATGAGATAAACATTTGTCCCAATCCATTTTATGTGTTATAATCATAAGTCTATTTTTATCATATCATCATATACATTAAACCACTCTTTTGCATAATCACTATTCTTATAGCCTTTAAAATATGGACCACCTAAAGTAAAATGTACATTGTTTGCCATAACATTATAGTCATATTCACTTACTAACCAATTCCAAGATAACGGTAAACTGCCTATCTCTCTCTCACTTTCTAACCATTTGAATTGATGAAGTTCTAAACCTGTGGCTGTGTTAACATATTCAGGTGTTAGTGTTTTACATTTAGCATTATTCATCAACATCACACTTGACCAATTCTTTTTAGGAAACTTTTCATTTTTAGCTCCTCTAAATTTTGCATTTTGATTAGGTTCGTAATCATGTTTACAACACATTACAGCGTAATCATCATCTCTAGCATTCCATAATGTTTTTATATCTGTTCTTAACAGCATATCACAGTCCATAAAAATAGACCAACCCTCATAGTTTGATAGATATGGTGTTAAAAACCTACTAAACGCAAATTCAGTAGATTGATTTTTTTGTTTTTCTCTTTTAAATATATTTCTTGTTGTGAATAAATCTATTGGTGTAATACTTACAGGCTCACTTGCATGTTGTCTTATGCTCTCAGATAACACGTGAAATGCTATTTTTTCACCTTCATCATAACCAATAAAAATATTAATCATTTTTTATCTAATATATCTTGTTTAATTAAATACGCCCACATATTTGCATCCATATGAGAAACTTTAAAATCATATTTTTTTGGTGGTACAAACATCTTATTTGTATCATCAAATCTACCCTCTTTTATAGTATCCATCCATATAGTATAGTCAGCGTTAAAATCTTCTCTTGTTTTTTCTGTTGGGCATACAAAATCTACAACAACTTTCATATTTTTTTCTGTTATATCTTTTGCTAATTTTTTCATCCTATTGGCCTGTCTTTTTCTACCTTCGTCTGAAAAATCCCAATCATTGTATTGTTCTCTGATTACATCTGCATTTAATCTTTTTGCATTAAGTAATCTTGCTAATATATCAGCTAAAGTGGTTTTACCCGAACCAGGTAAACCCATTACTAAAATTTTCATATTACTGCCTCTGGACTACGACCATTGAGTTTTCTACGTCCTTTGGTATGATCGTAAATTGAACCTAGAACTGATCTTGCTTGAACATGACCTACTTTATTGTCACCTATATTAAAATTTTTTATATTACGTTCTCTTTCAAATTTCATTCTTGCATAATCCCATATATAACTATCGTGTTGTTCTTCTAAAGTATATATAATGTCTTTATCATATAACTCCTGCATATATCTAGCATAATCTTTTGTATCTTTATGTTTTAAATTAAAATATAAAAAACCACATTCACTATAATTTGGTCTACCCAAATAAGTCATCATACAATCGTTTCTGTGTATATGTTTTTTTAACCATTCTTCATCAATTGATTTGTAAAATACACTATCAGCGTCAATACCTATTATACCATCAACATCTTCGTTTAGTATTGCGTGTGTGAAAGCATAAATTTTGTAACAAAATCTTACACCATCTTTTCTGTAATCATTTGTTTTTTCTTCATAACTTGTATATTTGTGTCTACCTTTATTTCTTTCAACAAATTGTTTACAGTTTGGTATTTCATCAAACATATCACCATCTTCGTTATATACTTTTAAAGGAAATGGCCAATTGTAGGTTGATTGAAACCTATGAGCATAGGCCTCAAATAGTTTATTGTTCCAAGTTGTTACAGTTAATATTTTCATATAAATGATCCCAAGGTAGGCCTTGTTTTATTTCATCTACACTCCATTGTGTGTATGCTAAATCGTAAAGTAGTTGTTCTCTATTACCTAGTTTAGGATTTTCAATATCGTTTAATTGGTGTGAAGAAATAGACCAAACAAAGTTATATTGAGTTGTAGGTATAACTGGCACACCTTCTAATATTGAATCTATGGAACTACCACTTGTAAATGCAACTGAACAATGAGCATTTTTTAAACTATCTATTACGTTTTCATTTGTATCATATTCTACCTGACTGTTACCGCCAAAATAAACATTTAATATATCTTCTAATCTATTTTTATTTTCTGGATGGTCTCTAACTATTATTTTTCTTTCTGTAACTTTTAACAAATGTTTTACTGTTGTAACTATCCACAGTTCCATACTATTTCCCAACAATGAAGCGTCACTCATATTTTGCCCTAAAACTAATATATGTTCACCCCTATCTCTCCAAGGTTTAATAGTTAAACCAAATGAGTTAAATCTATCGGGTTTAGAATTGTTATTATTAAAATCTGCTAGATTGTTTAAAAAGTGATTAAGACCAACTCTATAATAACTATGGTCTTGTGTAATCGTTCTTCCTAATAAAGGTGTTTCAAATACAATCAAAGGTTTTGATTTATGTTGTTTTACAATATTGTTTTTTAAAGTGTGATGAGGTGCTCTACCTTCTTTATATTCTTTATTGGATAACTTTTTCCAAGAGCCAAATATAACTGCAACATCACATTCGTCATAATATTCGGTAGCTGTACACCATTGAGTTTTTAATTTTCTACCTTTTAAACTTTTTGTAAATTCTTTTAAAAGTTCTCTATGATGTTTTAATATTGTTGTTTCAGAAAAAACTTTTATCATTTCAAAATTATTGCTTCACTTAAACATTTTTCTCTTGGTCTATTTAAATATAACTTGTAACCTTTGTCTTTAAACTCTTTTAATAAACTTTCGTATTGTTTTAAACTTGTTTCATTGTCAATAAGTTTAACTTCAAACTCTACTAAAAATGCTTTAAAGTTAATATCATTATCCAATATCTCTCTACAAAAATCAAACCATACACCTTCAATATCTGCTTTAATAATATCAACTTGTGGCATATCTTCTTTCATAATAGTAGTTAAGTTTCGTGTCATTACTTCTATATAAGATGGATTTTCACCAAACTGTGGTAAAGGTAATAATGAAAAACATTTTGTTAAATCATTTTTGTCATAATAAAATTTCATCTTACCATTTTCTTTAGCATATGCTTCAGGATAAAATGTCATTTTATTTTTATGCTTAAATTCATTTTTAAATAGTTTTAAACTGTCTGGTGTTGGATCATAACACTTTATATTTAAATTAGGATTGTCATCACACATCGCCTGTTCAAATCCTACATCTCTATGTACACCAAATGATAAAACATTTTTACTTTCTTTTACAATACTTTCTGGTAACCAATAGTTTTTATATTGTTTGAAGTTTTGAGGTTGTAAATATTCAACCTCAATCTTTTTCATTTTTTCATATAGTTCGTTCATAACTGTCCTTTTTATATTTAAAATAGTCAAAGTCTTTCTGATAATACTTATACACTATTTCTGCCTGTTCTTTTGTATATCCTTTTGTTGTTTTGTATGTAGATTTTTTTGAATGTAATTTTGTTAAATTTAAAAATTTCCAAATAGTTTGTTCTTCTAATTTATGAATTGATAATTTATTTGCATCCTTTATCCAATCATATTGAAGTGTAAATGCGTGTTGTGGTATGTAATACTCTTTAATTAAGTTATTTATTTTATTTTTATTCAACAAAGAATAAACCCAACCTTCAAATTTAATTTCTTTCATTATTTTAATTATTCGTTTATACTGTTCTATTGTTCTTCCCTTTAGTGGTAACTTTCCATCTACTCTCTTTTTACTCCATTCAATTAAAAAATGATAATAACTAAAAAATCTATTATATGGGTTTCTTACTGTTGTTACATACGTTTTGTTTGAATTTAAGTAGTCTGAAACTTTTGAGTGAGCACTTCCTATTACACCATCAATTCTATTTGTTTTTTTAAGAGTGTGAATTATACTTGTACCTCCACATTTGGGTATGTGTATAAAAATATAATTTGTATTTTTAATCTTTATCATTTATATAATTATAAGCAAATCCAGACTTCATTTCTGATATTGTAAATTGAGAACCTAGTAATGAATATAACCACAGTTCTCTATCTGGCATTTTTGGTTTTTCTATTTTATTTAATTGTTGTAAACTGTAACTTACTGGTGCAGCTGGGGAATGAATACTACTAAAACTTGGTATGCCCTTTACAACTGCTTCAGAGGCACACATTGAGTGCCATGAAACTATTGCCCAACATCCTTGTAAATCTTCTTGTAGTGGTTTATGTACTTTTTGACCAAAGTCAGCATTATCTACAAACTTATGTCTAACCTTAATAGGCCTGTCTGTATGTTTTTTTAATTCTTTTACTATTTCAGTTTCCCATTCGTGTCGGCATAAACCATACCATCGTGCTGTATGTTGTGATGGTGGTATGACTAATATATGACTATCGGAACTTTGTTTTCTCCAAGGTTTTAGTTTAAGTTCAGTTGTTTGTTCTTGTATTTTTTCAAATCGTTTTTTATGTTTAGAATTGGTATCAATATAGTTTTTTTGTGTATTATTTTTTATTACTCTATACCATATATCATTAAATACAGAATGTTTTTGATAGTGTGAAGTAAAGAAATAAGGTTGGTCAAAATAATACCAATTGTGTGTATCAAAATATTTTTTGAGTGTATGGGTATTTCTTATAATACCTTGAAAAACAATCTCGTCACCTTCTTGTAAATCATCTTTAAAATTAGGCCAAGATGTTCTAAAAAATTCTTCACCTGCATTTTCAATACAATCATATTTTTTGTTAGGTAGTTTTTCTACAAATGCGTGAGTAAACTGTCTAACAACGTGTTTTGTTTCAAAAATATGAATCATTATTTTTTAAAAACGTAATATTGTCTTTTACCACTTTCTCTAGCACTACCTGATTTTATTTCTGTGCCAAACTTTTCTCTGAAAGCAGGTAACATTAAATCAACGTGTCTTTGATTCATTTCTCTACCTTCTAACTTTTGAGTTTCATAAATCATAATACCACCTGATTTGGTCAAATTATAATGACCATCAGCAATTTGTGTTTCATTTAATCCATCAACATTTCTAACTTGAATAGTCATAGCAAAGGAAAATACTACATCAAACTCCTCGTTATTTGTAGAAATAAAATCTTTAAAACCTTTTTTAATCCATCTCATATTTGACGGCATTTCTTTTGGTGGTTCTACAAAAGGTTCTACTCCCGTTGTTGTTTTAAAATTGTTTGCTAACTCAACGCAAAACTCACCGTGATTTGCACCAAGGTCTAATAGTGTTTTTTCACTACCATCATATTGAGTTAAATCTAATTTGTTTATTCTCCATTTAGCACTATTGCCTACATTGGATTTTTGATAATTATTCCATTCATTTTTTACCATATCATTTGCCTCTCTTAATGTTCTTTCATATTTATGGTCGTCTATAACGACACCTTTTACTACTAATATTTTAAACTCATTTTCAAATTTTTGTATATCGTATTTCTCTCTTATTGTTTCTATAAGATGATTTTTAAAATATTTTAAATTATCACTGCCATCGGGTAATGCTAACTCAAAGTCTATCATCTTTATAATATTATCTTTTATAAGTATATTTTGATAAGGAAACTGTGTTGTAGTAAATTTTATATTCTTTTCTTCTAATGTGTTTACTATATCATAAACTTGTTGTAACAACTCTGGCCTTGATTGACCGTCTGTGGGAAAGTGTGTACCACAATAATCCATTGTGATAGTTAATTCTTCATCATCATAATCAATTAACTGTGGAAAGTTTTTGTGACCTTTTAGTCTTTTTAAACATTCAAGTTCTCTTAAATAACAATGATAACCTAAACCTCTTACAAACTTTTTCTTTTGTTCTTCTTTAAACTTTTTAATTACTGTGTTATTTTCTAAATCAATTATAACTTCACTTGACTTACCACCTGCATTATAAATCATAACCTGCTTTACCCACATAATAAGAATCAACAATATCTGTAACTGGATTATTTAATTTTGATTGATCAAACTCTTTTATCAAATCGACACCTGTATCTTTTACAAACTGCTCATACATTTTTAGTTTATCTGCGTTACCTTTACCTGTAGCATTTTTCTTTACTTGGCCAGGTACAATACTTTCAAATATCTTGTTTAGTTTGTATAGTTTATGTTTTAAGGCACCCATATTTTCTGCTAAATTAAATACAAGACCTTTACTACCATAACTATATCCTTCTATAAAAATATTATTAGTATAGCCGTTAATAATATCAGTCGCCCAATCTGAAATTTGATCGTGCCTTTGTGTCTCGGTGGTATAGGGTAAATGAAGTCTGCCATTTATTTGTCCATTATAAAAATTACCTTCATATTTTTTTACATTTGTAAGGTAATATATCTTACAGTTTTCAAACTTATAAGAGCCCACACACACACATATAGCAGGACTAGTTAAACTGTAATCAACTCCAATCGTCTTGGTCTTCTTCATTGTCAAAAATTGCATCCTCTTCTTCTATAGAAGTGTCTGCACCACAAAATGGACATGTTGTCGGTTCAACATCTTTTTCATCCCATTTAATAAAATATGATACATCACAGTTACGACATACAATATTTATCTTGTTTAAAGTATCTTCAGCCATTATAGTTTAAATTTCTTAAATTGATCTTTTTTAACATCTTGTTTTAGACCACCAATAACATAACTTTCTATTTCAGTTTCTTGTGGTGCGTTTTGCATTGAACGACTATTGAACCAATGTTGTGTCCACGGTAATGGATTATTGTTTGATGGTTGTTCGTAAACTTGATTTAATCCAATACTTCTCATTCTTCTATTTGCTATATATTCAACATATTGATGTAATAATTTTTCAGAAAGACCTATCATAGAGCCTTTTTGAAACAAATAAGTCGCCCAACGTTTTTCTTCTTGGACTGCGTCATCATAAATCTGATAAACTTCTTTTTCTGTATCTTTAATAACTTTGTTCATCACTTTATCATTTTCTTTATTTTTGTAAGCATTGATAATATTTTGTGACATTGCTAAGTGTTGACTTTCATCTCTAGCAATTAATGATAATATTTTAGCACTACCTTCCATAAGTTTAAGTTCACCAAATGCAAATGAGCAAGCAAATGATACATAAAATCTTAAGCCTTCTAATACATTTACAGTTACTAATGATAACCATAATGCTTTCTTTAGTTCATATTCATCAACTGATTTAGGATCAAGTTTATACTTATAACCTAAGTTAATCAGTTCATCATAGCCTTCAGTTACAGATTTAGCTCTTTTTTCTATTTTTTCATCCTGTATAATTGTATCAAAAACTTCACTTGGTTGTGAATATAAATTTTTAATTATATATGTGTAACTTCTACTATGAATAGTTTCCATAAAGTCCCACGCTACAATAGCACCTTCTAATTCAGGTATAGAAACAAATGGTAAAAATGCTAAACATGGACCTCTACCTTGTACACTATCTAACATAGTTTGATATTTTAAGTTAGATGTAAAGATAAATTTTTGTGACTCTGATAGTTGAGCATAATCGTTTCTATCTTTTTGTAAAGAGACTTCTTCAGGTCTCCAGAAGAAACCCAATTGTTGTTGTGCCAATCTATCAAATACAGGATACTTAAATGTATCATATCTTTGTACAGCCAAGTCTTCGCCAAAAAACATTGGTTGTTTTGTTGAGTCTAACTTTTTACTTTTATTAAATACAGTTTTCATTAAATTGCACACGAATCACAGTTTTCTGGATCGTCCTCTTCTTTCTTTGTTTCAGGTACATTATCATGGAACCCAATCGGATGAGTAGGTTCGTCCTCGTCTTTCTTACTATCATATGTGTTTTGATAATAAGAAGTCTTCCAACCTAACTTATATGTTGTTAATAAATCTTGTGCCATTACTGATACTGGTACTTGACCGTCTTCATAATTTTCAGGATTGTATGACCAGTTACCACTTATTGCCTGATCAAAATACTTTTGCATTACTGCAACGATATTTATATATCCTTCATTCCCTTTCATGTCCCAAAGTAGTGTATAAAAGTTTTTTAATTTATTATACTCTGGCACTATCTGTTTTAATGGGCCTTTTTTAGACTTTTTAACAGACAAATAATCTCTAGGTGGTTCAATACCATTTGTCGCATTTGAAACTACACTAGAAGATTCACTAGGCATTTGTGCTGACAATGTACTATGTCTTAAACCATGTTCTTTTATTTCTTTTCTTAAATATTCCCAATCATAAGTAAGTTCTCTTTTGACTAATTCATCAACATCTTTTTTGTAAGTGTCAATTGGTAAAATACCATCAGCGTATTTTGTTTGTTTAAATGCTGAACATTGACCTTTTTCTTTTGCAAGTTGATTACTTGCTTGTAATAGATAATACTGAAAAGCTTCTGTAAGTTTATCAACTTGTCTCCATGCTAATTTCTGATCATACTTATAGCCCTTTTTAGCAAGATAATGAGCAAGACCAATGTAACCAATACCTAAACTTCTACGTGCCTTTGTAGATTTTTCAGCAGCGTCAATGGGATACTTTTGATGATCTATTATTTCATCTAAGGCTCTTACTGCTAAATCACACAATGGTTGTAGTTCATCACGTTTGTTTATCTTACCCACATTAATGGCAGATAAGATACATAAAGCAATTTCACCTTCTCCATCAATATGTTGTACTGGAGTGGTTGGTAAAGTTATTTCCTGACATAGATTAGACATATAAATTTTATCTTTAAAGGAAGAGTGAGTATTACAGTGATCTATATTCATTATGTAAATACGTCCTGTTTCTGCTCTTTCTTTTAGTATGCTAAAAAATAATTCTTGTGCATTGACTTTACTTTTCTTAACACTAATTTTTCTTTCTGCTTTTTCATAAAGTTCATCAAATGAATCTGTTCCCCATGCCTCGTATAATTCAGGCACTTCATGTGGTGAAAACAAAGTTATATCTGCATTGTTAATAAATCTTTCATAGAATAGTTTTGACAATTGTATTGAGTAATCTAATTTTCTAACTCTATTATCTTCACTACCTTTATTATTTTTTAATACGATAATATCTTCTATTTCTTGGTGCCATATTGGAAAGTGTACTGTAGCAGAACCACCTCTTACTCCATTTTGAGTGCAACACTTAACCGTTGCTTCAAATTTTTTAAGAAACGGTATAACACCAGTGTGTTGGACCTCACCTCCTCTGATCCTAGCATTGATGCCTCGTATTCTTCCAGCATTGATTCCGATTCCAGCTCTTTGAGCGATGTATCTTCCAATAGCCATATCACCAGAGAAAATACTAGGTAAGGTATCATCAATATCAACCAATACACAACTCGCATACTGACGTAGAGGAGTTCGTACACCAGCCATAACGGGAGTAGGAATATTGATTTTGAATTGCGAAATCGCATCATAATATTTTTTAACATATGTCATCCTCGTTTCTTTTGGATATTTGGCAAACAATGTGGCAGCAATCATCATATACATAAACTGTGGTGTTTCGTATACTTGATTTGTACTTCTATCTTGTACCAAGTATTTGTCTATAACTTGTCTTAAACCAGCATAGGTAAAATCATAATCTCTATTATGATTTATCCAGTTTTCCATTCTATCAAAATCTTTTCTTTGATAGTTTATTAAAATTTTATCGTCATATAATTTCATGTTCACAACATTTTTTACGTGGTCATAAAAGTGTGGATGATCCCATAGTTTATGAATAACTTGTTTTCTCAAGCTGTAAAGTAATAATCTGGATGCCACATATGTATAGTTAGGACTTTCTAATGAAATTAAATCGGCAGCTGACTTTACTAAAATCTGTTGTATATCGTTTGTGGTAATACCATCAAAAAATTGTAAACCACTTTTCATTTCTACCTGTGATGATGATACACCAGTTATATCTTCACATGCATACTCAACCATTTCATGTATCTTTTCAATGTTAAGAATTTCCAACCCTCTGCCATTTCGTTTTTTTACATTTATAGACTCTTGTGCCACTACCATATTTTCTCCTAACAACGTTTATATGAATTTAATTGAGTTATTGCTGATAAACCTGAATAGGTGTTATCTATTATTACTTTTTGTATTTCATCTTTTGTTTTACCGCTTACTATCATTTCGTTAATATCTTTTTCTTTTGTTCCTTCTGGCCATATTGTTATCATATAATCTTTGTCAACTAGTTTATACATTCTATCTATAATTTCTTTATTACGAGGTTCGTTATCAAAGACAAATACAACATCTTTTTTTTCAATAGGCAGTTGTAAGTCAGCACCACCAGCAGCAAGACAATTATTGAGGAATAAACTATCTAAAGGGCCTTCGACAATATACAATCGCTTATGAAGATTGACACGTTCTAGTCCAAAAATCTTTTGTTTATTCTCCTGTAATTTAATTGTTAGATACTTTGGTTGTTCTTTACCAAATGCTCTACCTTGAATCGCAAAAACATTATTATCAACATCATAGAAAGGTATAATTAATCTAGGATGTTCGTACTTCTTATTTAGACTACTGAAAGTCCCTGGTCGTAACTTATTGACAAAGTTTTGGAACTTGTCGCAATAATATAATCTATCAAAATAATCCGTAGGCAACTTTCGGTTGAGAAGATATTGCTTTGCAGGATGACCATCATCTAAATTACTAAAGGCTGTAAGACCTTGTAGAGGTGTATAATTTTTTAATTTATCTTTTGTGTTAGTTTTAAACTTATCAAACAAGTTTTCTTCACTCGTAGGTCTACTTCCTTTATATCTTTCTAAAATATATTGATCGTATAAAGGTCTATCAACTAACTTTATAAGATTAGCCAAATTGTGTGAAGCACTACAATTATGACATTTAAAGAACATATCATTTTTAACACGATACAAGTATGCTCTAGCTTTAGTTTTAGATTTTTTCGAATCTCCACACACAGGACAACGAAAATTAAAAAGATAATCTCTTTTCTTTTTAAATTGATGTAATCTAGGTTGTATTTTAGATATATAATTTAAATCAATGTAACCACTCATATAATACAGTATACACTATATATGTTTTTTTGTCAAGTGTTTATTTAATTAAATTTATTATGTTCATAATCTGTGGAATTGACATTCCTAGCACTATTGCCATACCTATGATCAGATACTTATATTTTTCAAATACGCCGATCCTACCGTCTAAATTTGAGTTTAAAGTCTTAATTTCACACATTAAACGCTTTTCTGACATCTCTATTTCATCTGTCAATTCCTTATGAATCTTGTTGATTCTAGCATGCAATTCTTTGTAATTATTATCAAACTCAACCCTACGATTTTCTATCAAATTAAATATTGCTTTATCAATTTCTTCATTTTTAGAAAGCTTTTCTTCATGTACTGCCAACATAGATTTAATGCTTGCTGAAATATCAGTAAGTTTATCAATGGCACTATCTAGTTTAGTATTAACACCTGCAACCTGTTCAACTTCATTTTTAAGTATCTGTAGGTCTGTTTGTAGTGTTTGAATATCTTGCATGTATTATTTATCATTATGCGGCTTTAGCCATACTTTTTATTTCTCTTAAACGATTAATTTTCCAAAGTTTCACAAACGTTTTTCGGCGTCTCCGTAACTTTTGTTTCCTAATTTTGAGCCAGTGCATATTGAGTAAGTATAGTTTTCTTTGTTTTTCATTTCTTATTATCCTTTTTACTATTAGTCGTAACTTTCTTTGTTGAAGTAAAGTCATAACCCTCCATTAAGTTTGTTGACGGTTTATAAATGGTCACCAACTCCTCTTTACCCTTAACAAATATTCTATCTAGTTCAATTGACTCAATGTTTTTCAGTTTTTCTTTTGTGTATGAAGAATAAATCAAAGGTGTAACCTTGCCATTGTTCTTATAGTTTCTTGTAGCGGCTTCAAGTCTAGCCGCCAAGTTTACAGCATCGCCTATAACTGAATAATCTAATCTCATTTCACTACCCATATTACCAACAATACAAGTTCCTGTATTTACACCGGAACCTATATTGATATCAGGAAGACCCCTCTCCCTAAATTCTTTTTTAATTTTATCTGTTTCATTAGCACATTCTATACCCGTCTTAACTGCCATTTCAGCATGATCAGGACAATCAAGTGGTGCATTCCAAAATGCCATAATGCAATCACCCATGTATTTGTCAATTGTTCCACCATTCTTTAATACTATTTTACTCATACGATTTAAGTAATCGTTAATAACTTCTACTAGTCCTTCTGGATCATCTTTGTTTTTATAGTATTCAGAAATAGGTGTAAATCCTACAATGTCCATAAACAAAAATGACATTTCTTTTCTATCACCACCAAGTTTTAACTTCTCAGGATTCTTAACTAGTATGGCAACTTGTCTAGGATCCAAATACTTTTCAAACTGTTTTCTTATTTGTTGTTTTAATTTAAATTCTAAAATAAATCTATTGAATACACTATGAAAACCTACAACTGTAATTGTAAATATAATCCAACTTACATCTACTAACATTAAATGTTTTGTAAAGAAGTAATGACTTAAATATATCGCAATCACATACCAAGATATAAGTTTTAAACCTATAACCCAATATGGTAAAAATCTTGTAATTAGTATTAACGCTATACCTAAAATAAATGATACTGCTAATTCAGATATAAAACTTATATCAACTCTTGTAATATTCTTACCATCTAATACAGTTGATAATGTTGAAGCAGTTAACTCGTAAGCATATCTCTCACCTACAGGTGTTGCGATAATACCACCTAATCCTTCAGCGTTCATTCCTATGATTACTGTTTTGTTATTTAATCTAACTTCGCTTGTTTCTAAATCAGCAATTGATGTAGTTATGTAACCTTTGTTCCATCTTAACCAGATACGAGCATTGGCATCTGTTTTGATTGTATCAAAACCTGGAACTCTCATAGCAACAATACCACCTTCGCCTGTTTTAACTTGATAACTTGGTGCCTGTGTTGACACTCTTATAACTTCTATTGCCATCGCTGGATATATCTCATCACCTATTTTCATTAACAATGGTATTCTTCTTACAACACCATCAACTTCAGGTGCAGTGTTTGTTACACCTACACCATCAGCATATTCACCAAACTCTTTGACAGGACCTAACATTCCACCCCATTCAAATAACCAAGGTAATGGGTCACCTATTTTAGCAACACCTCTTGGTACAGCATTTTTATTTGTTTGATTTGTTCCTGTTTGTGCTATGACTACACCGTTTTGATAGATTGTATTAATAAATGTTTCATCACCACCTAGTCTATCGTATTCTGAAAACAGTATAGGTATGACTATAATGCCAGCACCTTTTTCTCTTAATTGATTTACTACATCTGCTAGTACATCTCTTTTCCAAGGCCATTGTCCATATTTCTCTATGGCCTTTTCATCTATACTCACAACGTGTATATCTTGTGAAATTTCTTTTGGTTCTGATTGAAGTAATAAGTCAAATCCTTTTAATCTTAATACTTCTTTTATTTGAGGGTCTTTTAATCCGATATATGTAACAATGAACAATGTAAGAAAAGCAAATGTCCAATGTGTTAATATCTTCTTCATCTATTATTATTTAGTTTTGTGTGACTGTCGCTGAGCAAGAAGTTTGTGTACAATTTTGATAAAGATAATAATTTTGTGAGGTACTACTATCTTGCGTCAATGTTACACTAGAAGTATTACCACTTAAATTAATTGTGGCATTGTGGTCACCACTTCCGTCTTGCGTTACATCTACATTGTGACTATCAGTTAATGTTATTTCTGCATAATGGTCACCTGTACCTTTTTGGTCAACTGCAACGTTATTTGAACCGTCTATATCTAAAAATAATTTCTTATTTCCTGTTTCTGTTTGGTCAACATCAACATTATTACTATTGCCTGCTATGATAACTGACATATAATGTTCGCCAACATAATTGATTGCTGATTGGTCTAAATCTACATTGTTTGATGAACCTGTTATATCTAACTTTGCCCTTTGGTCTTGGTTTTGTGTGACTGCCACATTGTTTGAAGAACCTACTACATTTAAACCTAACACATTATCATTACCAATTTGGTCTAAATCTAAAGCATTGTTATCACCAGTTATTACAGCTGATGATGTTAAGTCTGTACCAATAATTAAGTTATCGTCACCGTCTTGTACTATGTTTAATGTATTATTATTTCCTGATTGTGTAATATAAATTTGATTACCATTCACAGATTTATTTCTAAATGTATTAAATTCTGTTGTTTGATTTGATGTTATGCCAGAGGTTGGTGTTGATGAATACAATCCTGCTTCTGTCATTGCACGGACTAAAAAATCTTCCATGTTGCCACTATAGGTATGTGTTGATAGTAATTGTCCATAACCAAATGAAACAGTGATTGATCCACCATTACTACCATATTCCCAATTATACCAAGTGTTCCAACTACTGCTTGAACTATTTTTAGCCATTGCTGTACCACCACTTGCTGTAAATACTTTGTCTGGTCCTGGCAATGTGTTTTCACTTGATGTGCTTGAAGCGTAATCTCCTACTGCAACTGAACCATAACAGGTATTACATCCACCTGCTATTGACATACTTCCTACACTTAATTTACTTTCAACTAGTGCTTCAATGCTACCTATTCTATTGGTTGCTCCGTTGGGTGCAAGAATAACCAAGTGTCCTCCGTTGCCTATAAAACTTTCATAGTTTGTTTTACAGGTACTACCACAGTTTGAAGTTCCTGCAATATCAATTACAAGTTCTTTGCCTGACAGAGCACTTGAACTTACTGTGCTACTTGTACTTCCTGTCACAGTAAAACCTAAATCTTCAAGTTCACTTTTTAAATGATTGTATTGTGAACTAGTGTTTGTTCCACCTGTGCTATAATATATTAATGCATCATTGGCTTTTAACTTATCTACAATAGAAAAAAACACCATCCATATGAATAGAAATATTGTAAGTTTTTTTAAAAATTTATACATTATTGATTTTGATATATTCTTATTTGATTAGTAGGACTATCACCTAACTCATAATCTATAATTTCTGTATCACCTTGTGTTACGTTTATATTATAACCATATTCCATATCTAATCTTAATACTATGTTGTTTTGAGCAGCGTCTAATCTAGTCCAAACCCATTGTGGTTCTTCTATTAAAAGTATAACTCCAAATTCATCTTTACCTGTTTTTCTTTTATCTTTACCTTTATCAAACTCGCTTCTCATTTGTAAGGCAAGTTGTTTGTTTAATTGATCTAATATATCAACTAAAAAATCTTGGTCTAAAAAATCTATATCTAAAGCAGAAGCATATTCATCTTCTTCAACTTCTAATAAATCTACTTCTAAATCATCAAACTTTAAAAAATCTAAATCTAAAGCATTAGCAGTTGCTCTAAACTTTTCTTCTTGTATGGCTTCGTCTAATTTTTTTGGTGGTGTTACGATTAATAGATTATTAATCATATCTAATTCTAAATCAAGTAATACTGGTTTTAATGGTCTACTTTCAGAGGCACTTACTGAAGTTGCTTGAAACGCTTGATTCATTATAACAAACCCAGCGTCTGTCATTACTTCTATTTCTCCTACATAACAAAATCCTACATCATTACAACTAGGTAATAAAACAATTGTTGATCCACCTATCTCATCAATAGTCATAGCAAAATCAGTTCCCCTTACAGCAATTGTAGCTGTGGGGGTACTGATCTTTACATTTTGTTTTGAGTTTTTAGCAATCTGTCCTGAGGCATATCTTACTGTGCCTAGTTTTGCTTTTAATGATAACGAACCCGTTTTTGTATTAGGGTCATAAACAAACTCATCAATGACTAACTTACTGTGTTGTGTTACATCAACTCTAGTATCATCTATAAATTGAATACCAACTTTACCATTTCCAGTTTTAAGTGTATCGTAAGAAAGAACATCAAGCTCTTTCTTTACTTCTATACCTTTATCACCATTTTGTCTATCAATAGTGGCAACACCTGTGTGAAGTGTTACTTGACCAATGGTAGCAAAACTATTTGTTACTAAAGTCGTAAGGGTTAAGAGTATGAACCCAATTATAAAACTTGTAACACGCATAAATTGTTAATCCTGAAAATAGTATTATTGTAGTCATTAGTCTGTTTGTGATATATCAATATCAGCATTATCTCCACTTGTTGTTAAAGTAATCATATTATCATTTACACCTGATTGTGTAATATCAACGTCAGCAATACTGCCTGTGTGTGAGTGTACTAGTGTGTGACCATTTACATCACCATCTCCGTCAATATCAATTAAGTAATTGTTTGTGTCACCATTTACTGTGATTGTTAATACAGCACTTTTACCGTCAACTGTAGCAGCTATAACATTTGAATCTGAACCAGATTGACCTGTTATATTAATTGTTGATCCTTGAGCGTCACTTGTTTCTCCAATATCTAAATCTATATCATTTGATGAACCAGTCATTGTGATGTTAGCAGTTACAGTACCACAAGATGAGTTACCATCTGTACTATCACAATTTAAGTCAACGTCATTTGAGTCACCTGTTAAACTAATAGCACCTGTGTATGTAGCACCATTAATTTGATAAGTTATTACGTTTGAGTTTCCGACTTGGTCTATATCTAATACTGTAGTAGCACCACTTGACTCTGAAGCAGTTTGTGAGCTACCAATTGTGTTATTAGAACCATCCTGTGTTATATCTAAATCTAGGTTAGCACCAGATTGAGTAACATATATGTCGTTAGCGTATGACAAAGAGGTCATCATTAATAACATAATAACACTAATTATTGTTTTCATTTTTCGTGTAGTCCTTTTTCTTTTTCTTCTTTAAATTTCCAGTATCCTTTGTCTTTGCCATCATAAATCAATTCTAATAAAGCAAATTCAATAGCTGTTCTAATGGCGTAGGTTACTGGTTCGTTTACGGCAACACCACTTTCTAATTCTAAAGCTTTTGTATTCATATCTAAAAATGTAAATACATCACCACCTTTACTGTGACTAGCAATTGTTTTAGTCACATTTGTGGTTAACAAAATTTCTCCTGACTGTACTGATACTAGTCTTAATGAAACAGTTACTTGATCTACTCTATACTGTTCACTTATTCCTATTCCTAAGTATCTGGCACCTTGTCCACCAGTCTGTATATTACTATCGTAGCCTATTATACTTCCTTCTACGATTAGTCCAGCGAACACTAAAGGTTTTAATATATTACCTACTTGTTGTTCACCATCATATTCAGTTCTTGTTGATCTAATAAGTTGTCTTTCTTTTATTAGATTATCTAATCCTTCTCGTTCTAACACTTGAAACCAATCTCCACCTGAAACTGATTTTAAAGCATTTACAACAAACATACTACCACCTTGTGTGACAGCAGTTGACAATTGAGAAAACTTTGTACTAGGTTTTCTTTGACCTGTCTGGTCTGTAAATCTGTAAACAGCAATTGTAATTTTAGGTTGACCGTCTAAATCAGGTAAAGCAATTAATCTGTCTTTAGTAGATGTACCTTCAATAAAAGGTGCTTTTCCTTTATATATTTCTACATTTTTAGCTGTCTGGCAACTTGTCAATGTACACCCTAATAAAAGAGCAATTAATATTTTAAACATTATAATATCCTAAAATTGAAAATCACCAATCGGAACTGACATTGTAGTCACAGTTCCATCATCAGCAGTAATCGTTAATGTAATTATTTCAGTTGTAGTATCTTTTACCCAATAAATTGTAGCGCCTTCTATATCAGC
>Ga0209630_10002091_pt1 | contig 19943 bp, 23 predicted proteins | sample COG_01_FD_184745 | JGI IMG/M metagenome (GOLD analysis project Ga0209630, IMG submission 184745) | Pelagic Microbial community sample from North Sea - COGITO 998_met_01 (SPAdes) (version 2) | ecosystem: Environmental > Aquatic > Marine > Neritic zone/Coastal water | place: Helgoland, sampling... | reverse complement strand
GGTAAAAAAATGGGTCTTTTCGTAAACTCGGGGAGTAGTGCTATTTTACTCGCTCTCGCTTCACTTGATCTCCCAAAGGGTTCAGAAGTCGTTACACCAGCATGTGGATTTGCAACTACGGTGGCACCCATTTTACAACTCGGTCTCGTACCAAAATTTTGCGATGTTGAATTAACAACATACGTACCCGCTCCGTGGCAAGTAGTATCCGCGGTAACACACCGAACAAAATGTATCATTATACCAAATCTTATTGGTAACGTACCCGATTGGGAAGGTATTAGATCAGTTTGTCCAGGTATACCTCTCATAGAGGATTCTGCCGACACAATCACACGAACCGAATGTACACATATAAGTACTACAAGTTTCTACGCGAGTCATGTTATTACCGCGGGTGGTGTTGGTGGTATGGTCATGTTCAATAATGAGGAACAATATAAACGTGCACTCATGTTCCGAGATTGGGGACGTATAGGTGATAACGTAGAAGAACCTTCAGAAAGGTTTAACCATTCGGTCGACGGTATACCATACGATTGGAAATTTCTATACGGGGTTGCAGGGTATCATTTAAAAGCGTGTGAAATGAATGCCGCGTTCGGTCTCGTACAACTCGATAAACTCGAAGGGTTCTTAAAAATCAGGCGACAATTAATAGAAAGGTACTTGGAAAACCTAAAAGACTGTTCGTATTATACATTACCAGACGATTCTAAAAAACCAAATTGGCTCGCTATACCTTTACAGTGTACTGATCGCCTCGGTGTTGTAAAGTATCTCGAAGAAAACGACGTTCAAACCCGTGTAACGTTCGCGGGTAATATCACTCGACACCCAGCATTTAGAGAATTCAAACAGGAATTTGAAAATGCAGATATAATTATGCGCAACGGTTTCTTACTAGGTGCACATCATGGCATGACACTTGACGATGTTGATCGCGTGTGTAATTTACTTAAAAAATTTGCCAAAGGTAAATAAATGACAAACGTTCTAGTTACTGGTGGGTGTGGGTTCATTGCATCCAATTTCCTAAACATTATGAAAGAACGGTACCCCGAAATCAAATTTATAAACTTAGATAAACTCGATTATTGTTCGAATATGTTTAATGTAAAACCTGGTGTATCAACATTCGTTAAAGGTGATATATGCGACGAAGACCTTGTCGGATACTTAATCAAACAATACGATTTTGATGTTGTTTTCCATTTCGCTGCAATGAGTCATGTAGATAACTCATTTAACGAACCAAAAAAGTTTACATTAAATAACGTTTATGGTACACACGTTCTTTTAGATAAGTTTAGAGAACTCAAACCAAACGTTGAATTTATTCATTTTAGTACTGATGAAGTCTACGGGGAATCTACCACTGACGTACCTTTCACTGAAGATACAGGTGTTTTAAAACCAACAAATCCGTACTCAGCATCTAAAGCCGCTGCGGAAATGATTGTTCAGTCGTATATAGACTCGTATAAAATGAATATCAAGACAATACGGTGTAATAACGTATATGGACCAAACCAGTACCCAGAAAAACTTATACCTAAATTCAAAAAGGCGTTACGTAATGGGGCTACGTGTACAATTCATGGTACAAAAAGTTCAGAAATAAAACGTGCTTTCATGCATGTCGAAGATGTTATAGACGCTGTAGATATTGTTTGGAAAAACGGTAAATGTGGTGAAATATATAACATCGCATCAGACGATGAGATATCGGTAATGGAAGTTACAAAACTCTTAATTAAAGTCGTAAAAAATACAGAAGAGTATCATAATTGGATAACGTATGTACATGACAGACCTTTTAACGATTCTAGATATTACATATCGTCAGAAAAAATAAAATCACTCGGGTGGTCACAAAAGAAAACGAGAGATGACCTTATTAATTTTCTCAGTCTATAACAAATAAGTACAAAATGGCCGAAGAAATATCGTTCGTTTCTGTTTTAATTGTTATACTATTAACTATAATGTATGCAACGACTGCATATCTAGGCACAAATACGTTTAAAAATTGTGAGGAAGTAAACGTAGATGAAGAAAAAGTGAATCATGTTAGATATATAAACCATTCACTCACCGCAGCTATTACACTTGCTTCAACTTTACTACTCCAGAAATTTTGGTCTGAAGATGGTTTAATGTTCTCGAGTATTTTAACTGTTATGGGAATAATAACATCTTACTTTACGTATACGATTGTAAATAACGAATCGTGTAAACCATTAAATGATGAAACTACACGAGACTATGTTACGTATGGACCACCAATACTCTTTGGAACAATGTGTTTGATTATCATTTTTTTAATGATAAGAAAATCTAGGGGGTAATCGTATATGGAACTTCGTGATTCTATATACTTATTGTTTATGCTCTTGGTCCACGTGATACGTGGAGCAGGAACATTTACGTTCGAGGAAAAAGTAAAAATGATTGATTTTCTAAGTTACGTTTTACAAAATACCGATATACCTTTATTAGACTCAAACACCGACAATAGCAGCACCGATCAAACCTGTAAAACAAACCATTGCAACACGCCCCGTATTAATTAACGCAAACGTTTCAAAATCCTCCTCTGATAACTTACCAACGGCATTTGTCATTGTACCTATGGCTATCAAAGTAGAACCAGCGGCCAATATAGAAAATGGTAAATAGTGTGTTTGTTCAATAACATTTAAACCCGTGAGTCCCCAATTACCGGTACCTAAAATAGTACCGTACATAGCTGCTCGTCCATTAACCGCCTCTACGTATTTCCAATTAATACCCGTATCGTCTTTAGATGCACGCGTTACTGTTTTAATAACTCGTTTTTTGTTTTGTTTTGGTGAAAATGATACAGTATTTAATCGCGTAGAAGTAGAATTAATAGTTTGCATTTATATAGAAGAATATTTTTCTTTTTCAGGTTTTCTTTCTTTTATCAGTCTTTGTAAAACGTATAAACCTATACATAAACCAGCTGATGAATATACGACCGAAAAATTAGCACCTTTTCTATACTGGTAAACTATCCATAATGTACTTGCAATTATACCAGATATAACATACTCGAGGCTATAATAAGATATATCATCGGTATTTAAAAGATTTCGAACGAGCATTAACATTTGGGACAAACCTATAGTTATAGCAATGAACGCAATTTTATCGTCGGTGTTCATCATTATTACATTAATTAAAGAAAATATTTTATAGTATATTATAAAATGTCATCCACACCGGAAAAAATTGTCGCAAACTATGATTCAAAATCCAAACAATCTAAACAAGTCGCTTCAGAAATGAAAAAAATTGTCGAAAGGTATAAGGGAAAACGTATCACGAAAGAAAACGTATGTATTTTGGTATCTACACTCATGCTCCAAGCAAACAATCTCAAAACGATATCTGGTCCTGATAAAAAGGAACTCGTACAAGATTTGATTTTTTCAATCATTGAACAGATCGATGAAGGTGATACCGATACGGAATTCGAAACACTTTTAAAAGCTATGGTCCCGGGTATGATCGATAGCTTTGCACTCATGTTAAAAACAAGCGCGGGGTGTAAAAAAATGTTCAAGTGTTTGGGTGCCTAAACGTGTACGAAATAACATAAAGTTTTTACACGTATACTAGATATTGTAAATGAAGTTCCCCGATTTAGAAACAATGGTTATGTATGGAATATATACCATAAAAGATTTAGTTAAGTATTCACAAAATAAACTCGTTAAACGAAACATTAAAACACTTAACGAATGTGAATACTGTTCCTTTGTATATTGCGAAAAAGTGTGTATTAATTGTAACGATATTAAAAATAATTCGCTCGTATAAATATATGTCATATACCACTGTGGTTACTTATACGACCAAATTAACTAGTCTATCAAAAAGTGATTCTACATGTTGTGCAGAAAGACGTCTCATAAAAAACTTAAAACACGAATTTTTAAAAAAGGGGTACAAAAATCATCAATTTTCGTCATGGATGAATAGAAAACATGGTGCTCTAGTGATATGTCGTGAAACCAGTTATGGGGACGGTATATCACTACCGTGTGTTTTATGTAGAAAAATGATCGAAAAATATAATTTTAAATGGATTGCGTACGATGGTGAAAGGTGGGTACACTCGTGTAGATCCTTTAATATTCCTAAATCACGTCCTACAAATAAACAAGTGCGTGTGTTAGGTTTTAGTTTTGATAACTAATCCTAATACCGATTCTAGATTATTCTCGTTTCGTTTGAGCGGCTTTTCACGTTTCAAACGTAACGTTTCATTTTTACCCGTCGATCTCGTAATATCACTCAGTTTCTTAGTACTCGATATTATGGGTATATTTATTTCGGGTACGGGTTTAGTTTCTATTTCGTTAGGTTGTTCTTCATCGACGACATTATTTTCCCTAAACTGGTCTATATTTAAATCACCGCCGAAAACGTCTAATCTTTGTCGGTGAGGTGCGCGTTTTATCTTGCCTATCTTATTGAATAGTTTACGACGCATCATAACCATGTTCCCACATATGAGTCCACCGCGATTACACCCGTACTTATCTATGGTATATGTTTTCATGCAACTCCACGAACAGAAGTTACCCGATGTATAAAATTTGTTACGACGTTCGTCATGTTTATACGGCATACTTAAAGGCGTACTTTTGAATGGATGGCAACACCACCAACACCACATGCGTATATAAACATGAGTTTGTTTTTTTTCTTTAAATTCAATTATTATTTCATCATTCGCATAGCTGTCATTACAATAATAAGTACAATCATTATTAATGAAAATTTACTCGCCATACCCGATGGATCAAATATTTTTCCAAGTCCTTTGGCAAGACCTCCAAAAAGACCTCCGAGACCTTTACCTAAACCTTTCGCGGCACCCGCAGCAGTGTTGGAACCTGGTAATTCGTATTCGTGAAGGTCTTCACACTTATTACCACAGTATTCACCACAATCGTCTATAGCCTCTGTACACAAGGGTTGGTCTGGGTTTGCATCTTCACCTTCCAATACTCTATACTTGAGTTCGGATTTGTCAAGATCACCGTATTCGTAATCGTCCCAGTTTTCTGGTAAACACACATTAATACAATTTTTTATATCTTCATCCGCCTCGTTGAATTTGTTTTCTAAATATAGTCCACCGCCAACAACAAGACCGGCGGTTATAAGTGCTTTCGCATTATCAGCTGCGGCTTTAGCGGTTCTTTTAGCACCGGCTGCTACTGCATCACCGGTTCTTTGAGCAATTGTTCTTGGTGGGGGAACACTATCAGCACCTCCTCGAACAGCACCTCCTCGAGCAGCAGTTTCGATGTTGTCCGCTACATTGCGCTGTGCAGCGCCCCTTGCACCGCGCTGTGCGGTTTCACTTGCGATATCTCCCCCAAGTCCTTGGGCTGTGTTCCTTGCGACGCTTCCAGTGGATCCAGATACAATATTATCTAGAGAACTGGTGGGGATGGCAGAACTTGGTAAATCAATTCGTACTGGCGGCACGTATCTAGCCATTTTTATTATATTAATATACACAACTATTTTAAATCCACATGTACCCAAAATTGTATACTTAATAAGTATGTCCTGTATTTATTACCACAATCCCCAATTACCAATCCAAACCGGGTTCTTCTCAATCACATATTCATAAATTTCTCCAGCCACGAACTCTATAGCATCATCAACGTCGTCACCGAATATTGTTTGCCCATCATCACCTTTTTTCGATAACCCATATGGATCCACTATAGTACGAAATGTAGCATCTGCAATTCTGTTAACGTCACCTGATTCGAAATCCTCGTCTCTTTCACGCGCAACATCTTTAGCATGTCTTACTATCGTTGGACCAAATAACGTTTCAAGGACTTTTTGTTCTTCACTAATATGACAATCATTTTCATCTGATTTCCAATCCTGACCATACCGTTGACAAAGTCGTTCAGTAAAAACACACTTTGCGTTTTCAAAATCATAATAAGAACCGTAATTTGTTGGTGTTATGGCCGAAGATGAACGCTTCAACTTTCGTCTTTTTTCACACATCGAAAACAGTATTCCGTGTCCTGTTGCAAGAACAGTTTTTTCGGCTAATGTCTTTTCTTCCATTACAGGATTATCTGCATCACCACTTTTGTAAATATAGTACTTATCGGTATATACAGCAGCAAGAATATTGTATTTCTCGTTTAACCATTCCGGTTTATTCTTTTCGTTCAGTTTCCGTGCACCTTCCTGTGAAAGTGAAATACCGATTGTTGTAGGACTACTTATTTTTGGGTACATTTGTGTGTTAGATACCAAATCTCCAAGTGGGATCAAATTTTTCATTTCTTCATATATAAGTTCATCGCGTTCGGTATAGCGATCTTCCGTTATTTTAATTGCGTAATCCTCGATTTTTTTAGGAAGTTCAGGTTCATCCTCCGTCTCGTTCGCTATAGAATCTGTTAACGCGTCGACGTAATCATCAAACGCTTTTTTATATTCCGAATTCTTCTCCAGTTCCATATCACTTACGAAATACTTATCAATTAGTTTAGCGTACGCTAGTTCCATTGCAGTTTCGTAAGATTCACCATATAATTCATTTAGTGGGTATAAAATGGGGAATTGTGCATCGTTTAGACTAAGGACCTTCTCAAATTCGTAATCTATCTTATTTTTAGTATTTATAAATGTATCTTGAGGAATGTAAGACATATAACCAGCTGTATCCAGAATATCCAATGTCATACCAATAATATCAACAATCAAAAATGCAGCTCCTACAGGACCACCAATTACAGCTTTTGCTACTGCTTTACTTCCTGTTCTAATAGCTGTTCTTATACCCATAGATACGCTTTTAGCTGCTATAGCCGCCCTTTTAGCTGCTCGAGCTGCTTTAGCCGCTCGAGCGGCTGTAGAAGCCGTGGCTTTACCACCGAGTTTAACTAGTAATTTTTTAGTCAATTTTTCCAATATTTCACCTAAGACCAATGCTATTAAAATTTCTTGAATTATCTTATTTGCGAGTCTGAATTTCCTTTGAAATTCACTAGGTTTTATAGAATCCTCCGGGTAACAACACTTTTTACCGCTATCTTCACCCGTTTCGATTTTATACCCTGGATCACAAGTACCATTACTGTATGGAGATATTAAACACGGATAATTAAACGATTCTTCTTCGAGTATTTCCTCTATAGTTTCTTCAAGGGTTTCAGTATCTAAAACTTCATCTATATATTCTATATCATTTAGTTTTTCCCTTAGTGATTTCATTTCATCTTTAATTTCACCTTCCCTTTTCTTTATAAGGTAAATTATACCAAAAAGTACAACTATCAAAATTAGGGCTAGAAAAATTGGAAATAGTAAAGTGAGTAAACCCATATAGTATATAAATCTATTTTATTTATATAGTATACCGTTTATTTTTAAAAAAATAATCTATTCTGTTTTGAATGTACATGCCTGTGAATAAGTTATAGGTTCCATTTCATTTTCTAAAATAAAATTAGACCGATTACGTTGGGACTGAGTCCCTGCAGGACTGTTACCCAGATACTTACCTATTAGATAATCGTGTTGAATCTTCATATCATTTTTATTAAAGACTTTTGATGATTCCATACCTTCATCACAATATATACTTTGGTCACACCTTTTAGTAACTATATCCGCCAAATCGGGTGACCATTTAAAATATTGAGAGCCTCCCTCTAAATCTGTAGAAAGTTTATTTAAAAAACTTGTTTTAGGAACACATTTTCCAAAACTAATATCATACTTTTTTCCGTGGTAAGGAAAAAAATCTTCGTACGAAATACATTTTTTGTAATCTAATTCACATTCCCTTTCCTGTTCCGATTTATCTTTCCATGTCCACTTATCGTCATATTCTTGCGGTGTTGAAGTATCAATAGAATCACCAGACCAAGCAGTTTGATAATGAATAGTTTGTAAACTATCTTCTGCACACATTAATTTTATATAGGAGGCATTATTATAACTACGAGGATGACTTAAAAAAGTATACGGGGTGTGTGAAATACCCAACGTGTCAGAAATTAGTTTCCGATCTGTATCATCAAACTTACAAGAATATGGAAAGGTTCCGACGGGTGACGAATCTGTACCAGTAGTCGGCACTGTAACGGCACCTGCATCAATTGGGACAAGTGCGTCGACACTTTGCCTTCCGTCAGCAATAGGGCTCCCGGTGGTCCCGGTATTAGTGGCATCAGGAATAGCACCACCCATATCACCGGTATTACCATTACCAGGAGTAGCGAGTTCACATGTATCATATATTTGTCTTAAATATATAGTTTTATCTATGTAATATTTACCACTGTATATATGTGCTGATATTTGAAAAGAATCTCTACCTGGATACTTTATCTGACCATCATCCACTGCGTTTATGGGTAATATTTTTAATTTCCATTTAGATACCCCGAAATCGGCAGCATAATCCTCCCATTTTAAACTTATATCCCATTTTACTCCACTACGAAGGTTTTCAATCCTATAAATATCCGTATTTTTACACCCGTATTCTTCTTTATCTGATGCATATGATAAATTTTCATTGTCTTCGCATGATGTAACATAATAATTTAAAAATTTATCATCAGTTTTTCTTTGAATAAAAACCTCGCGTTCTTTACCACGTGCTCTACAATCGTAAACATCAGTATTTTTACATACTTTATCAGTACATTGTTTACCTCCATTCATGGGGTATTGTAATATAGTAACGAGATCTTGACCGACTGTTACACACGTATCGGACGATGCTATTGTTTCTTGACAATCTATAACTTCATCTGAAAAGTATGAACTTCTATCATTGTTCTGGTAAAAATCATCTTCCTCTTCCTCTTCCTCTTCAATTTCTGTTAGACCTACCCCATCGTAGTACTTTTTTCCAAACAAAAGTATTAGAAAAAGAATAAATGTAAATATTAAAATTGATATTATAGTCAACATTACTTACTATATTCTAAAAATATTTAAAATCCACATGTAGCCAAAATTGTATACTTAATAAGTATATCCTGTATTTATGAAAAAAGTCCCCAACCGGCTGCTTGCGAAGCACCACTTGCGTTTGTGGGATTTAAAACTTCGTCTGGTATTTGCGTAGCTATTGCCGCTAACAATCCGGTTGGGTCCAGTATAGTTTGTACCGTAGCAGATGCAATTTCACCGAAATCACCCGATTCAAACTGGTTCTGTCTATCTTGCCACTGGTCAATACTTGCTCTTACTGTCGTCGTACCAAATATAATTTCAGCTTCTTTTTGTCCTTCTCTCATTACACAATCGTTATTTTCTAATTTTAAACCGTAACGATTACACAAAGAAGATGTAAAAATACACTTTGAGTTTTCAAAATCAAAATAAGAACCATAATTTGTTGGTGTTATAGGCGCAGATGAACTCTTATTTTTTCGTCTTTTTTCACACATCGAAAATAGTGTTCCATACCCCGTTGCAAGAACAGTTTTTTCGGGTAACGTCATTTCTTTCATTACAGGGTTATCTGAAGTACCACTTTCGTAAATATAGTACTTATCTGTATACATAGCAGACAGATTTTCCATATCATCATTCAACCATTTAGGTTTATTCTTTTCGTTCATCCTCTTTGCACCTTCCTGTGAAAGTGAAATACCAATTGTTGTAGGACTACTTATTTTTGGGTATATTTGTGTATTAGATACCAAATCTCCAAGTGGAATCAAATTTTTCATTTCTTCGTATATAAGTTCGTCGCGTTCAATGTGATGATCTTCCGGTATTTTAATTGCATATTCCTCGATTTCTTTAGGGAGTTCAGGTTCATCCGTCTCGTTCACTATAGAGTCTATTAACGCGTCTACGTAATCATCAAACGCTTTTTTATATTCCGAATTCTTCTCCAATTCCATATCACTTACGAAATACTTATCAATTAGTTTAGCGTACGCTAGTTCCATTGCAGTTTCGTAAGGTTTACCATATAATTGTCCTAATGGGTATACCATGGGGAATTCTAAATCTTCTAATTCAAGGGCCTTACCAAATTCGTAATCTATAACATTTTTAGTGTTTGTAAAGGTATCTCGAGGAATGAAAGACTGATAACCAGCCGTATCTTTAATATCCAATACCATACCAATAATATCAGCTACTAAAAATGCAGCTCCTACAGGACCACCAATTACAGCTTTTGCTAATGCTTTACTTGCTTTAATAGCTGTTCTTATACCCATAGCTACGGCTTTAGCTGCTAGACCCGCCCTTTTAGCCGCTCGAGCTGCTTTAGCCGCTCGAGCAGTTGCAGAAACTCCAACTTTACCACCGACTTTTACAGTGGTTTGACCAATTAATTTTTTAGCCATTCTTTCCAATAGTTCACCCGCGACCATTGCTATTAAAATTTCTTGAATTATCTTATTTGCGAGTTTCAATTTCGTTTCAAATCTACTAGGTTTTATAGACTCCTCCGGGTAACAACACTTTTTACCGCTATCTTCACCCGTTTCGATTTTATACCCTTTATCACATGTACCATTACTGTATGGAGGTATTAAACATGGAAAATTGAACGTTTCTTCTTCTTCGAGAATTTCCTCTATAGTTTCTTCAAGGGTTTCAAGATCTAGAAATTCGTTTATATCTTCATCTATATCCTTTAGTTTATCCCTTAGTGATTTCATTTCATCTTTAATTTCACCTTCCCTTCTCTTTATAAGGTAAATTATACCAAAAAGTACAACTATCAAAATTAGGGCTAGAAAAATTGGAAATAGTAAACTGATTAAACCCATATAGTATATAAATTTATTTTATTTATATAGTATACCGTTTATTTAAAAAAAATAATCTATTCCGTTTTAATGGTACACGCCTGTGAATAAGTTATAGGTTCCATATCATTTTGTAAAATATAATTAGCCCGATTACGTTTGCTCTGAATACCTGCAGGATTGATACCCGAAGGTATAAGACCTATTAGATAATCGAATTGTTTCGTCATATCATTTTTACTAAAGATATTTGATGATTTCATACCTTCATCACAATCAAGACTTTGGTCACACTTTTTAGTAACTATATCCGCCAAATCGGGTGACCATTTAATATTACTAGCCTCCATATCTGTAGAAAGTTTATTTAAAAAACTTGTTTTAGGAACACATTTTCCAAAACTATAATCAGTCAAGTTTCCATGGTAAGGAAAAAATTCTTCGTACGAAACACATTTTTTGTAATCCTTTTCACATTCCTGTACCTGTTCCGTTTTTTCTTTACAATTTTCTGGTTCATTTCCAATTCTCGTGGTTATTTCGCTTTCCACAACTTCATAGTTTTGTTCAAATAAATCGGTAGAAATGTCTATTTTATTTTGTGACCCGTAAAAACACGTTGTTTCTGGGTCCTCCCAAGTAAGCGCTACAGGGTAGCCGCTCCCCGACTCATCATACGATGTTGGAATCCTATTAACACTACATATAATATCATCAGGAGTAGTCCACCAAGTCCCAACCCAATCCTGTGTCGCCTTTGCATATTCTAATGCAATATCTGGTGCATTTTCGGGTCTTAACCCAATTACTTTAGTGTCCACGTAATCTTTTTCCGGGTATGTCCATTTCGTATATTTCCAATTATTACATAGAGAAATATTACCATTAACTAATTCTAGGTACTTTGTTACTTTATGCGGAGATTCGTAACTTCCTATTTCAATAGTAGTCTCAATTATATTGAAATTAGTAACTTCATATTCCAATCTCAATGAAATAGTAGTATCGCTTTTTTCTATAATAATACCTGTAGCTTCATTGATATCATCTGTATAATTTATATGGTAGTTATCACCATCGATACAAAATTCGTGGAAACTTGTCGTATTTCTTTCTGAGCCCCGCCAAGCTTGATCGACACCGAATTCCCAATCTGGTGAGTTATCTCTATCCGCATAATAATCCAAAAGTTTAGGACCTTTTACAACAAGGTATTTACCATCCGATTTTCTCTTTACGAACTTTAACGATGCTGCTTCTCCTAAAGTAGTACAGGCCTTATGTACGGGTTCGTAAACAATTAATTGTGTATTATCTTCTTGACATATTAAGTTTACACCTTCACTCCCTTCGCTAATATGAGTTTTGAAATACCTCTCATCGTATGTAATATTATTATTATTTTTACTCAATACATTGTCTTGTGAACTCAAATATATTACTGTATCTAACTTATACTCCTCAGATTTTATATCTGAATATAACTGGAAACTATCTCTATTTGAATTATCTATTGGTAATATTTTTAGTATCCATGTAGATGCATACCCATCTACGTTGTAATCTGCCCATCTCAATTTTATATCCCATTTTACCCCGTCACTATTTTCGAGTCTTTGAATATTAGTATTTTTACATTTATACTCATCTAAATCATCTGAACATGGCTCTAGTTGATAATTTAAAAACTTATTATCAGAACGTCTTTGAATAAAAACCTTACGTTCTTTACCACGTGCTCTACAATCGTAAACATCAGTGTTTTTACATATTTTATCAGTACACGCTTTACCTCCATTCATGGGGTATTGTAATATAGTAACAAGGTCCTGACCGATTGTTACACACGTATCGGACGATGCTATTGTTTCTTCGCAATCTATAACTTCATCTGAAAAGTATGAATTTCTATCTGTGATATTATAAAAATCATCCGATGTTTCATCTTCCTCTTCCTCTTCCTCCTCCTCTTCAATTTCTGTTAGACCTATCCCATCGTAGTACCTTTTTCCAAACAAAAGTATTAGAAAAAGAATAAATGTAAATATTAAAATTGATATTATAGTCAACATTACTTACTATATTCTAAAAATATTATTATTTTAAATGTAATACCGACTTAAAGATAAAAATTTTCTTTATATTAATGATTTTAAGTATCGATGTCGGTATACGTAACTTAGCCATGTGTATGCTTGACGAAACGTCTAACCTTATTGTTCAGTGGGATGTTTCAGGTGTACCTCCTGAACATAAAGACGGTTTATTTGTTTCCATGCGAAACCATTTGGACGAAAAACCGTGGATTTTGAAAGCCGATACGGTTCTTATTGAAAAACAACCCGATAAGAATCGGAAAATGAAAATGGTCGAACACTTTCTCCATGCCTATTTTATTATACGTAACCCTAAAGCCGAAACGATCATTTACGATGCGCGATTCAAAATACCCGATTTTGCGGGTCCCGGTAAAGTCATGTATAATAAACGGAAAAAGGCATCGATAGAAAGATGTCAGGAATTTATATGGAACAATACGGTTAACGCACACTGGATACCTATATTCAACACATCCAAAAAGAAAGACGATCTTGCCGATACGGTCATGCAAGCCATTAGTTTTACGAAACGTATTGAACCCATGCAAAGCGTCGCGAAAAAGGATAAAAAACTCGTACCGAGGAAACCTAACGAGAACCAAAAACGAACGCGGTACTCGAAATCGAACTTGGTGTACGTGTATAAAAATAGGAAGGTCGACGAAGATCTCGAAAAGAATAAACGGTTCATGAAAGACCTTAAACGGTACTATAAAAGTATAGACGATTTAATTAAAGAATTAAAATAATTTAATTACGACTTCTCGTAGGTATATTTCTAGGACTAGACTTGGAACTAGTACTACCGCTATTACTATTATTATTTGGTTTATTTTTTACATTTCCAATTTTTAATACCCTTTTAATAACATTAACCATTCCAGTTACCGTATTTTTATTATCCAATTCCGTTATATTAGTATTAGTAAACTCGGAATTTCTGTTTACAAGGTGATTAATCATATTTTGACCAGGTTTTCCGAATTTTCTTAATTTTTCTTTTATACTTTTTATACGCCGCTGACGAGTGTCGTATCTATTTTGGTTATTTTTAATGTTCTGTGTTAATTGAGATTTAACAACCATTTGTATAACCTGAGAATTTTTTAGCGTAAATTCTTATCGGCTGTATAATAGGTCTTACCCTTAACAACAAAACTGTGTACACGCGCATACGCCCATGCTTGTGGACTCGCACCTGGTCGGTGTCCCGTTCGCCATGCGGCTAAACCACGATCGTAGACTGTTTTTAGAGTTTTTAACGGTATACCCGTCACTTTGGATATATCTTTCAGTTTCGTTACACCCGGGTACCTTTTACGAAACTTCGACGTATAACTCGACGTTCTCGTTTCAACCTTTTTATCGGTTTTAAATGGTCTGTAATCCTTTTTTAACATTTTTTTATACCGCATTTCAACTTCTTTCAGGGAAGAAAGTCCCCTGAAATATTTAAGAGGTGCGTATATTTGACCATGGTTTTTACGTACCTGTGTAATCTTTTTACGAATATCACTATCCGTTAACATACTTATACTAATCAAAGAAAAAATAAAAATGTTAAGTAATAATAAATAATAATGTTTACACTTTCCACAGTAACCACTACATTTGCTTCCACACAAAAAAAGTTTAAGAAATTTGGTAAAAAAGTTCGTAAACAAAGAGACAGTGAAGTTGATTCCATTAAGGAAAAGTTAAAAGATATCGCTAAAGATGAAGTCGAGAAAACAAAAAGTTTATTTGAAAAACATAAGGAATTTTTCAATGATAATAAGACACAAAAAACACCTACTTCAGAAACGACCGCTATCGATTTTTACGAAAAGCCCTAACTGCTAAATCAAGGCTTATTAACGTTAAAAATGCAGACAGTTCTTTATATTGTTCCAACAAGTTACCTGCAAATACAGCTAATAAAACACTGTATTGTACGTACCTCATTTCTTTCCGCGTTTTTTCCATAGATCTTTTCATAGACGCGCGTGATTTTTCCATTCCCAGAAGAGCCGTACTTATATTTTTTACACGATTAGGCATTTCAGTTGCGGTTGAAAATATGTTGCCTATGTCTATAGAATCAGAAACCTGTTCTCTGATTATAGGTTCGAGATACTCTATATACGTAAAGTTAGGATCAAGTTTTACACACGTACCTTCGATAGTCGAAAAGGTTTTTGCAAGGTATACAAATGCCGTCGGTATGATAAAGGGTTTATCTTGTGCTAATTTTAATAGATTATCATCGTTTAGTATCTCATCCTTGAGATTTTTACCATCGAGTGTTTCGAGATAATTGAGTGTCGTTTTGAAAAAGAGTTCTATATCACTCGTATCCGATGTTGTTGGTAAAATTACCTCTAACCGGATAAGCACGTCAACAATACCTTTCGTATCCCTATTTATTATATGTATAAACAGTTCGTTAAAACCTTCGCGCATTTCATCCGAAATATCTATAACCAACCCGAAATCGTAAAAAACAAGTTTTCCATTGGTTGTAAAACCTAAATTACCCGGGTGTGGATCGGCGTGGAAAAAACCTTTGTCCATAGTTTGAATAACGTATGAGTTTATAAGAGCTTCGCATACCTTCTTCCTATTAACTTTAGGGTCAGATATATCGTTAAGTTTTTCGGAAGCTATATATTCCATAACAATCATATCCGGTGTACACAAATCATCATGTATTTTAGGTATTTTCATCCAATCCACTTTCTTTAAAGATTTTCTGAATTTTTTTGCGTTCATAGTTTCCTGTTCGTAATCAGTTTCGGCTAATAAATAATCTATAGACTCATCGAGAACATAACCTGTGTTTGTACCTGTATCTATACCTATTTTTTCGAGAAATCTAACTATATCTTTAATATTATCCGTATCACTTTTCACAATTTCATATATATTAGGACGTCTAAGTTTAACAACTACAGTCTCACCTGTTTGTAAAGTAGCTTTATGAACTTGACCTATACTCGCCGATTTAAACGGTTCGTGGTCGAAATATGAAAATGTACCTGAATTTACGTGGGTTTCGATCATGTTTATGATTGTATCTCGATCAATAGGAGGTACGTTATCCTGTAAAGATTCCAATTCTTGTGTAAATTCTAAAGGGTACAAATCAACGCGCGAAGATGCTATTTGTCCAAGTTTTATGAAAGTAGGACCAAGGTCGATTAGTTGATCACGCGTCCATGATCCTAATTCTTTCTGATCTTTTTGAAAGTTCTTTCGTATTAAAAATTCACCCGCAAACTTCCACGTTTTGGACTTATGTCTTGATGGTAAATTTAATTTAGTATTAATATTTAACGCGCATACCGCCATCTTACATTACACTATGAAAAATTTTTCAAATAATATTTGTGTGTATATATAAATGCGAGTTCATGTAATAGGTTCCGGACCAACCGGTATGTCAGTCGCATGGGAAATACTTAGATCCACAGACCATGAAGTTATTATATACGATCGTAAAGAATCTGCAGGTGGATCATGGTGGGAACCATCTGGAGGTAAACGAAATTTACACGCACATAGAATTGTGTTTGATAACGCATTCGTAAACACAAATAGTTTATTCGAAGAAATGGGTATTGAATGGGATGATATATTTCAGCCCGCAGACACGCGTGTATATACTACAACGTTCAAGTATCTTAAATTTAAAGATTATTTAACATTAACATCACTCGCGGTACGTGTTTTAGCACAACCTGGAAAGTACAAAGGTATAAGTCTCAAAGACGCGCTCGGAGAACTCTCAGAATCAGGTGAAAAACTACTCAAAGCTTTACCTTTAATCATGGACGGGGTTGTTTGGGAAACCATGTCAGCATTTGAATTTGTAAAAAGTTTCGATCACGTGGGTATGTCTAAACAATACGTTCAAAAAGTTTCGGGTAAAGTCATGTCAGACAAAATGCAAAAAGCACTCGTAGATAAAGGTGTTACATTTATGTTCGGGCGCGAAGTTGATAAAATTCGTTATGAAAAAGATGGATACGAAGCTTCTTTTACAAACAATAATAAAATAAAAGATGGACTCCTTGTTTTGTGTATAGATAATAGTAAAGCGTTACAATTGGTAGATGAGAATTGGGGTAAAGATACCCTTAAAAAAATTGGTCCAAGTACGTACGGGTGTATTAACGTTTTGTTAGATTACGACGAACCAATCCGTTTACCTAAAACTGATTTGGAATATACAATGGAAACAGAGTTCAGTTTACAACCCGTAGTTCTTAGCGATAAAAAAACCATTTCGTGTGTTATATGTAATCTTACCGAAAAAGTTTTATCAACCGATCCAGAAACATTAAAAAGTGAAGTTATTAAACAATTACGTGTACCAAAACCAACGAGTATTCGTATAGGGTGGGGTTCGTATTGGAAAGATGGTAAATGGTCATTCGAACAATCATCAGGGGTTTTGAGTTTACATGACCAGGTCCCATTTTACGGGGAATCTTCGAAAGTCGCTTTATGTGGTATGATGTCCGAAAGAAAAACACCATATTCGAGTATCGAAGCCGCTATAGAAGTCGGAAGATCATTTTGTCATGAAACATTCGAAACGAGAAGACCATTACAACCAGTTTTAATTACACACGTTTTGTTCATTGTTTTAATATTATCGCTAATACTTATTTACACGCGTAAAGATTAAAGTGTTAGTTTAAGATATCACTATTTTTAAAAACCTTGAAAGAGCTAGGTTTTTAAAAGTATTTAAAGTTTGATACTGTATTAAAAGAAATATGGAATTAAATTACGAACTAGTAAGCAATGGGATTTACGATGTATATGTGATTTCAGACGACGAATATATCGGACCAGAAGCTGTATTTGTTTACAAAACATTCATTTAGAATACCCGATAACCGCGCATGTACATTCGTTAAACTATCATGGTATATTCATACTTATAGTTTTGTTTCTTATTATAATATATACACGTAAAGAATGACTTTACCCGTAACTGTAACTGTTTATGAACCCATGTACGACTATAATGAAAAAAAATATATTAGGGTATCTCTACCCGATAAAGTAAGAGACTATATCAGGGAATTACATGAACATAAAACAGATCGTGTTTTATTTCCAAAAACACTCGATGATCCACTCGAAGGTAATGTTTTAAAAATAAAAGTTCCGTTTAGATACCGACGTGTTATGTGCAATGTTGATGGAGATACACCCGTTCAATCACTGAAAAGAGGTGATACAGTTCTCACTGAAATTCAATTTAACGGGGTTTGGAATGCTCACGAACATAGTGGGTATTCGTGGGTATTGAAGTATATAAAGTATAGGAACTAATTTATTTCCATTATTTTTTCTTCCTTTTTTTCATCATTCTTAAATTCTGGTAAATCAATCTCTTTTAAACCACCTTCTTTTAATGCCACCAACATTTTAACACCCCCTTCAAGTCGTAGAGCGTCCATACGCAGTCTTTCAATCTCTTCTGTCATTTTTTTAATATTTTCATCGATATTCATAAGAACCATATTTTATATAATTACAAACACGATATTCTTTAATATATTTAATATACATAAAGTTTAAATCTGTACAATAGTTAATGTCACTCACGCGCTCGGGATATCTCACAGGTGAGACACCGGAAATAAAAAAAGAACTCACGGTACGTGCCGTTGTAAATACAGAGTTCGGGTTTCCGCCGCCTCCCTTTAAGGTATTCAGAAAATCAAAAACAGGTCTATGTGTTCCCCGATTTTACGGTGAAGAAAAGTTTGGTAAAGCAAAAGAAGATCGTCGTCCTACACCAGTTAAAATATCGTGTAAATTTAATGGAAAACTCCGTGATGAAACATATCAAAATGATGCTTTGGCAGCAGCAATTAAATCTGGGCACGGCGTTCTCTCACTTCCCTGTGGCTTTGGGAAAACGACAGTATCCTTGGCCATAGCATGTAAACTCGGATACAGAACTATGATTGTCGTACACAAAGAGTTTCTAGCAAATCAGTGGAAAGAACGTATCAAACAGTTTTGTCCGGGTGCCACTATAGGTGTAGTACAACAAAACAAATTAGAAACCGATTGTGATTTTGTCATTGCTATGCTCCAATCACTTTCTTTAAAAGAGTATTCGTTCAATGATTTCGATACCATTGGTACACTTATCGTCGACGAAGCACATCATATATGTGCAAAAGTATTTTCTCAATCCCTTTTTAAAATATGTCCGAAACATATTTTTGGACTCTCAGCAACACCGACCCGTAAAGATGGTCTTACGAAAGTTTTACATTGGTTCATGGGACCAACATTTTTTGCAGTTGAACGTGAAAATCAAGAACAAGTCGAAGTGTTTCCAATTGAATATAGATGCCCACGTTTTCGGGATCCACCACCGTGTACACGATTCGGTAAACTTTCATTAGCGACCATGATTACCGAACTTACCGAAGATCGTGGACGAAACATCGTTATAGCAAACCTTATCAAAAATATTGTTAAGGGGACGCGTCAAGTTCTCGTATTAAGTGATCGCCGACATCATTGTGAAGTACTCCACCAAAGTTTCAAGAAAACGTCGGGTCTGTATATGGGTGGTATGAAAGAAGTGGATTTAGCCGAATCGAGTAAAAAACAAATCATATTTGCCACGTTTAGTCAAGCACACGAAGGTCTCGATATACCTTCACTCGATACGGTTATACTTGCGACCCCTAAGTCTGATATTGTACAGTCAATTGGACGAATTATGCGTGAAACACACGGTAAAAAGAATAATCCACACATTTACGACATGTTCGACCAATGGTCGATATGCCATGCAATGTATAACAAACGTTTGAAAGTATATAAACAAGGTGGTTTTAAAATACCAAAACAAAAATCCGAAGAACCTAACGATTTCAGTAAAGGGAAATGCCTCATTTTATCCTAAAAATAATCACTTGTATTTGTAAGAATGCCGAGTTGTAATACTGGTCGTAATATACAAAAGTATAAAGGAGCCGCAGCATCAACACTCCAGGATGTTACA
>Ga0209630_10002089_pt1 | contig 19951 bp, 18 predicted proteins | sample COG_01_FD_184745 | JGI IMG/M metagenome (GOLD analysis project Ga0209630, IMG submission 184745) | Pelagic Microbial community sample from North Sea - COGITO 998_met_01 (SPAdes) (version 2) | ecosystem: Environmental > Aquatic > Marine > Neritic zone/Coastal water | place: Helgoland, sampling... | reverse complement strand
ATAGTATTTTAATGGAATGGCCTAGTAAAAATATGAAAGGAAAATATAATTTAGAAGCATTATTTATTTCAATTTCAATTCAAAATAATGTTAGAATTTTTAAACTTCATACACATAGTATAAAATGGTTAAAAATAATAAAATTAATATAGCAGAAATAAGAAAATTTTTTTTTAAAAAAAATATTCAAGTTAATTCTATTAAAAAATTTAATTCAGATGCTTCAAATAAAGAATTTACTTTATTTGACACAACACATGAAAAATACTTAGCACTATCATTTCGTAATCAACCAAAAGATTTTAATCGTTATATCAATGCAACAAATGCTCTCCATGCCTTAAAAATTCCAGTACCTGCAGTTATTCATTCAAATAGAAAAACTGTGACTATTCTTATGCACTACCTTCCTAGCGATAATGCTACAAAATATTTAAATACCAAATATTTACCAACTATTCTGCAAACAGCCTGCGATCATCTAATTAAGATAAGAAAGAGTAAGCTTAAATTAGGTAATATTCCTAAAAAACCCAATGACTCTCTCAGAAAAAGCGCTATTTGGGGAGTTAGCCTTTATGTAGAACATTATAAAAAAAAAATTGATGGTCATGATTTTATTCTCAATCTTTTAATCAAAAATCTAAAAAATACTTTTAAAAAACTTTCTAAATACAAAGCCGTTCTCACTCATGGAGATTTTTTTCTTGATAATTTTATTTTTTATGATGACGAGGTCTGGATAATTGATCATCAAGATCTGGTTTATGATCATCCACAATTAGACATTGCTTCTTTAATTTATGATGCAAGAAGAATTTACTCAAAAAAAATTATTGATAAGACTCTAAATTCTTATTTTAAAGATATTAAAGCAAGTCAAAAACAAAATATGATTGATAGTATCCACTTAGTTAGTCTTGCTAGAAATCTGAGAGTTTTAGGAGCTTGGGTTTATCTAAATCAAAAAGGAAAAAAAAATTATCTGAAATCTTTTAAAAAAACTACGTGGTATCAGATTAATACTCATTTAGATCATTTAAAATTATATGAATTAAAAGATCTATTAGGGATAATTTACAAAGAAACAATTTCATAATGGATATTTTAATTTTAGCAGCTGGTCATGGAAAAAGAATGAATGATCTTACAAAAACTACCCCTAAACCATTATTGCGTTTCAAAGAAAAAAATCTTCTTAGTTATGCTTTAGAATTAGCAGAAGCAATCTCTGTAAAAGATATCCATGTTAATGTTCACTATCATGCTGATCAAATCATAAGTTTTATTAATGCAAATTTCCCTCATGTTAAAATTTCCAATGAATCACAACAAATTCTCAATACAGGTGGTGGAATTAAAAAAGTCTTATCACAGGGCCAAGATCTTTTAATTTTAAATTCTGATAATTATTGGAACTCTCATATTTTACCTGACTTAAAATCAGGTATTGATTTCTTTAATCGTAACTCAAATATTACAAACCTTTTATTTACTCACGCAAATAAAGAAAATTTTGATTTACACCTAGACTCGGACAATCAAATTATCATTCCATCAAGTCACTACAATACTCAATTCCAAGGTTGCCACATTATAAGAAGTCATTGCCTCAAAAATTATTTAAATACTTTTCCAATTCAAGACCAGTGGAAACAAGCATCAATAAACCAAACTATTTTTGGTTTTTCTTGCCAGACTAGCGTTACTCACTTGGGCACAGAGGAATTGTATTTGAAACACTCAGGTTAATACCTATATTAATATTATGTCTATTAAACAAATAAATGACTCTGAATTTAAAACAGAAGTTATTGATAGTTCAAAACCTGTTATTGTAGATTTTTGGGCTGAATGGTGTGGGCCATGTAAAACTCTTGGACCCATTCTTGAAAAACTATCTGATGATTTTCATGACAAATTAGAGATTAAGAAAATTAATATTGATGAAAACCCTGAAGCTCCCGCAAATTTTGGAATAAGAAGTATACCAACTATGATTTTATTCAAAGATGGTAAAGTCGTAGATTCAAAAATAGGTGTGAGTGGAGAACAAGATATTAAAAATTGGATATCTAGTAAGCTCTAAGAAATTATGTCCGAATTATCAATTGAATTAAATTGGAAGCTTGGAGATGGTGAGATGGCTGCGGGTAAGTTCTCTAATGCTCATGAAATAATTTTTACACCGAGTCATAAAATTATAACTGATGCTGCTCCTGACTGGGGTGGTAGTGCTTTAAATACAAATCCTGAACAGACGCTTGCCGCATCTTTGAGTAGTTGCCACATGATGACATTTCTTGCTTTAGCAGTAAAAGCTAAATGGCCTGTATTAAGCTATAATGATAAAGCAATTGCATATTTAGGTAAAAATTCTAAAGGCCAAATGTCTGTTACAAAAATTACACTTCAACCCAAGATAAAATTTTCTGACGGGTTCGCTGTTGAAGCTGAAGAGATGGAGAAAATGCAAGATAGAGCACATAGGTATTGCTTTATTGCTAATAGTCTTTCAGAAGAAGTGGAAGTAAAAATTTTTTAAACCCCGAATGAATAAAGAAAATAATAGTATACTAAATATCTATTTAAATACTGAAGGCATTTTAAGAATAGTTTTAAATAATCCTAAAAGTCATAATACTTTATCAGAAAAAATGATTTCATCTCTACAGCAATCACTCGATGATGCTGCATCTGATGAAAAAGTAAGAGTGGTTATTATTGCTGCAGAAGGCCCAACTTTTTCCGCAGGACATGATTTAAAAGAAATAAAAGCTGGACGTCTTGATCCTGATAAAGGAAAAAATTACTTCAGTAAAATTATGTTGCAATGCTCAACATTAATGCAATCTATAGTTAACAATCCAAAACCTATAATTGCTGAAGTCAATGGGGCTGCAACTGCCGCTGGTTGTCAATTAGTTGCAAGTTGTGATTTGGCTTATGCAAGCGTCTCTGCTCGTTTCGCTACACCGGGAGTGAATATAGGATTATTTTGCTCAACTCCGATGGTGGCATTATCAAGAAGTATCGCCAATAAACACTCTATGGAAATGCTTTTGACAGGAGAATTTATTTCTTCACATAAAGCTGTACAAATAGGTCTTATAAATGAAAATGTGAAGGATGACTCACTTCAGAAATATGTATTAGAAAAAGCAATTATTATTTCAAAAAAATCAAAAATGACACTAAAAACTGGCAAAAAAGCTTTTTACAAACAATTAGAATTAACTTTATCGCAAGCCTATGATTTTGCATCAGATGTAATGGTTAATAATATGCTCAAACTTGACGCTGAAGAGGGAATTGATGCTTTTTTAGAAAAAAGAAAACCTAGCTGGCAAGATAAATAAGAAATATTAAAGATGATCAATCCATACAATACTGATCTTGATAAGAATCTTGCAAATTATCAACCTTTGACTCCTATTTCATTTTTAGAAAGGGCAGCAGATGTATTTCCAAATCATACTGCAATTATTCATGGTTCTTTAAAACAAACTTATAGTAATTTTTATGCGCGTTCCAAAAAACTAGCTTCAGCTTTATCTAAAAAAAATATTTTAAGAGGTCATACAGTTTCAGCTCTTCTGCTTAACACGCCTGCAATGTTGGAAGCCCATTATGGTATTCCTATGTGTGGTGCCGTAATTCATGCCATTAACACGAGACTTGACGCTAAGGCAATTGCATTTCAACTTGATCACGCTGATTCAAAAATTCTAATTTTCGATAAAGAATTACTTCCTGTTGTTAAAGAAGTTTTGTCTCTCGTAAAATCAAATCCAATTTTAATTCAATATAATGATAATCAGTATAATTATTTGCAGGACAACACACACAGTGACGAAGAAATTATAGATTATGAAAATTTCTTAGAAACAGGTGACAATGATTATCAATGGCTCATGCCAGAAGATGAATGGGATGCAATATCTGTTGGCTATACTTCTGGAACAACCGGTAATCCCAAAGGCGTTGTCTCACATCACAGAGGGGCTTATTTGCTTGCTCAAGGAAACGCCTTAGTAGCCTCAATGAACAAGCATTCAGTTTACTTATGGACATTACCTATGTTTCATTGCAATGGCTGGTGCTTTCCATGGACAATGTCTGCAATTATTGGAACACATGTTTGCTTAAGGCAAGTAAGGGCAGAGTCTATATGGAGTGCTATGAAAGATAATCATGTAACGCATTTGTGCGGAGCTCCAATTGTTATGTCTGTAATATTGTCAATGGAAAATAAACAAAAATTTAAATTGAATGAAGAAGTTAATTTCTTTACTGCTGCGGCACCTCCTCCAGAATCTGTGCTAGCAGATATGAAGCAAGCAGGATTTAATGTAACTCATCTTTATGGACTTACCGAAACTTACGGACCTGCTGTGATTAATGAATGGCATTCTGATTGGAATGCTCTAGACGCTTCATCGCAAGCCACACTCAAAGCTAGACAGGGCGTGCGTTATCTGCCTCTTGAAGGTTTGGCGGTTTTAGATCCTAAAAATATGAAAACCGTACCAAGCGATGGAAAAACTATTGGTGAAGTTATGTTTAGGGGAAATATCGTGATGAAAGGATATTTGAAAAATAAGAAAGCCAATGATGAAGCTTTTGCAGATGGTTGGTTTCACTCAGGAGATCTGGCGGTTCTTCACGAGGATGGATATATCCAACTTAAGGATCGATCAAAAGATATAATTATTTCAGGTGGTGAAAATATATCTTCTATTGAAATAGAAGAAATATTATCTCAACATCCTCATATTATTTCTGCTGCTGTCGTGGCAATACAAGATGAAAAATGGGGTGAGTCCCCTTGTGCTTTCATTGAGATTGGACCTGAAAATAAATTAACAGAACAAGATGCCTTAAATTGGTGTAAGGAAAAATTAGCAAGCTTTAAAGTTCCTAAAAAATTTATTTTTGAATCTATTCCAAGAACCTCTACAGGAAAAATACAAAAATATATTTTAAGAAAAAGAGCTGAATTAATTTTCTCTAGCAAACAATAATGAATTATAAAACATACTTTGACCATTTAGAGGTTCACGTTCATGATATTCCTAAGTATTGTAATTTGTTATTAAAAATATTTGAAGGGGGAGATTTAAAAGTCATTAATAAAAATGGCACATCTATGTTCAAAAGCCCAGAAGGTCTTTTCATTGAAATTAAGAAAAAAATATCTTCTCAACAACCTATTCAAGCTGGTTTTTGTCAGCCTTGCATGAGACGTAAGAATGCTAAACATTTTATTGAGCAACAACTTAACTTTAATATTATTGAACAAGCTCAGAATGAAATAGGAAATATTTATTTTTTCAAGGATCATGAAAATATCACTTGGCATATCAAAGATTATTTAGAGAAAGACTCCAACATAGATTGGTAGTTAATAAAAATAGAAATTCTGAAAATTTTACGAAGGGATTTCATCTAATTGGTTATGGGAGTATGAATAAGTTAGACCCCAAAAAAGACCTACCTTTTCTTAATGGCTCTAACTTCACCCACAATTATATATTTTACGATCTGATTAATTATATTGAGCGTAATAAGATAAAATCTATAATAACCAAAACGACCTCTTTAAAAGACATAAAACTGTCACGAGAAGTGTTATGGAGAAAAAATTTAAGGTAAAATAGTTCTAACAACTTAAAAGAAATAAAATATGGAAGATATACAATTACCGGGCAATCATCATAAGACTGATGTTGTAATCATTGGAGCTGGTCCATGTGGCCTGTTTACTGTTTTTGAACTTGGATTATTAGATGTGAAAGCTCACTTAATTGATAACTTAGATAAAATAGGGGGACAATGCTCGGAGCTTTATCCCGATAAAAATTTATATGATATCCCTAGTCGACCATCAGTCACAGGTCAGGAGCTTACAGATGATTTGATTAAACAAGCTCAACCTTTTAAACCTAGTTATCACTTAAATCAGCTAACGTCTGAAATTATTCTAAATCAAGAATCTATAATTGTTAAAACAAATGCAGGCACTGTTATTGAGTGTAAGTCACTCGTGATTGCTGCAGGTTCAGGTTGTTTTGTTCCTAGGCCATTGCCTGGTGAGAACACTAAAGAATTTGAAGGAAAAAATATTTTTTATTCTGTTAAAGATCGACAGGCATTTAAAGATAAAAATATTCTTATCGCTGGGGGTGGCGATTCAGCCTTAGATTACGTTTTAGGTTTTAAAAGAATTGCCAAATCTATTAATCTTTTACATAGAAGAAAAGAATTTAAAGCTGTGCAAGACTCCGTTAATAAAATGATGACTATGGTCGACAACAAAGAGGCAAATTTTTATGTTAATACAATCAAAAGTCTAAAAGACAATAATAGCGGTCAAGTAGATGTTGAATTAGCTGATGGTTCAATAATTGAAAAGATTGACGCAATATTTCCATTTTTTGGATTGAAAATTGAATTGGGCCCTATTGCAGAATGGGGATTAAATTTAGAGAATAATTTAATATCAGTGAATACTGAAAATTTTGAAACATCTGTTCCTAGAATATTTGCAGTCGGCGATATATGTCACTATCCAGGAAAATTAAAACTAATATTAAGTGGCTTCCATGAGGCGGCTTTAGCGGCAAAAAAAATATTTCATTATTGTAGTGATAAAAAATATGTATTTCGTTACACCACTTCATCTAGTGAACTTAAAAAAAAGCTTGGTGTGACTTAAAAATGAAACTCTTTATAGTTTATTTTTTTATACTATTCTCTTTATTGTATGCAGATGAAAAAAAATACTCAGATAAAGAATTAGAATGTATTGCTACTTACGAACTATCCAAAGATTTTTTTATGGCATTAAAAGATAAAGCATCCATTAAACTTGTTACAGACTTACAGGAACTTTTGAAGAGTAAATATGAGGAAGGTCATTTTCCTCAAGAAAATATTGACCAAAAAATATTTGAACTTCATCTCCAATGGTCAGAAGAATTTGATTTTTTACCTGTCATATTAGAAAATTGTGTTCAAAACATTAGATAAGTAGCTAGACTCACAGCTAGTGAAATTTCTTAAAGTAAAAAATGTACCGACTGTTCATTGGAGTTCAGACCGTCCCTTAAATTTTAAACCAAAAATTTTAACTCTTTTTTACTTAGTAATGGGGCTCATTATTTTTGGGTTTGGTGAATCATTGTTAATTCATTCAATGATTGGACTAAGCCCATGGCTAGTTCTTGCTGAAGGAATGGCTATTAATTTTAATTGGACCATTGGCTTTGCCACTTTTGTATCAAGTGTTGTAGTTCTATTAATTTGGCTACCACTAAAGCAAAGACCCGGAGTAGGTACAATTTTAAATATTATAATTATTGCTGGCACAATTGATTTGTCTTTATACTTGTTCAATTTTTCAACAAATAGTTACTTGATAAATTTAATGGTAGGATCTTTAGGAATATTATTAGTAGGATTAGGAAGTGGTATTTATCTCATAGCAAATCTAGGCCCTGGTCCAAGAGATGGACTGATGACAGGGTTGCAAAGGGTCACCCAATATCCAATTGCCTGGGTAAGAGTGAGCATAGAAGTTTCTGTCGTCTTTGTAGGGTGGATACTTGGTGGCACAGTTGGAGTAGGTACGTTACTCTTTGCTTTTGGCATAGGACCAGCGGTAGCTTATGGACTTTATCTTGTCGTTAAAGTTAACAAAAAAGTTTAGCCTTTTGCATACCAACCGTTATCAACATAAAAAGCATTTCCATTTACAAAACTCGCCTCATCAGAAGCTAAATAAAGCACAGCTGAAGCAACTTCTTCAGGACTACAAATTCTACCTTGCACATTTTTCAGATCTTCTTCATTCCATTTTTGGCCCAAAGCATCCAGTTCATCAATTTCTCTGAGTCCATGATCTGTTTTTACAAATGCAGGGCATACGGCATTACATCTGATATTATTGTCTCTATATTCTACAGCAATGGATCTTGCTAATTGTAAAACAGCACCTTTTGTCATGCAATATAAAGACTCATACGCAAAACCCTTTTCTCCTCCAATCGAAGATGTAATCACAATGGAACCACCGCCATTTTCCATCATATGAGGAATAATTTTACTACAAGTTAAAAAAGCAGAACGAACATTAATATCCATGAGATAATTATAATCATCTTCAGTGGATTTATGTAACGGCTTCACAATAATTGTCCCTGCATGATTAAAAAGAATATCTATTTTATTAAATTTTTTTATAACATCATCAACAGACTTTGATATTTCCTCAGACTTAGAAACATCCGTCTTAAGAAATACAGCCTCACCCCCACTTAAATTAATTTCAGAAACTATTTCGTGACCGGCTTTTTCATTAATATCTAAAATTGCAACTTTAGCACCTTCCTTACAAAAAAGTCTTGAAGTAGCTCCCCCCATTCCAGAAGCACCACCTGTAATAATTGCAGTTTTATTGCTCAATTTCATGTGTGTATAAGACTAAAAAAGTGTTGATAATATTGATAAATATCGTTGTTTGTTTTCATCAATCTATTATGTAAAATTTGCATAGAAATAACAAGGAGGAATGTTAAATGAAATTTAGCAAAAAAATAATAACACTTGTGGCGGTAGTTTTTTTATCTGCAGTACATACTGTTAAAGCAGGAGACTCAAAAGATCCAATCAAAATGACACTTCATGATTGGACGGGCCAGTTAATTACAACAAATATTATGGCAGAGGTTCTTAAGAAAGCCGGTAATAATGTTGAATTAGTTCAGGCAGACTATATTGCTCAATTTGCTGGTCTACAAACAGGAGATCTTCATTTAGCAATGGAGATGTGGGAAACTACCGGCCGTGATGCAATGGATGAATACACAGCCGATGGCCGTGTAGTAAATATTGGTTCAACAGGAATGAATGGTATTGAAGAGTGGTGGTACCCATCTTATATGAAAGAACAGTGCCCCGGTTTACCAAATTGGGAAGCATTAAATGATTGTGCGGAAGCTTTTTCAACTGCTGAGACATCCCCAATGGGAAGGTACTTAGGCGCTCCTGTGACTTGGGGTGGATTTGACGATGAGAGAGTTGAAGCACTAGGTTTGGATTGGGAAGTAATTCATGCAGGTACAGACGCTGCATTATTTGCTGAACTAGAGTCAGCTTATCAAAGAAAAGCTCCGATTATGTTGTGGGTTTATGCTCCTCATTGGGCTCCTTCAAAGTTTGATGGAGAGTGGGTTGAATTTCCAGCTTACACAAAAGAATGCTATACAGACCCATCATGGGGAATGAATAAAAACTCTTCATATGATTGTGGCAAGCCAACAGGTCCAATTTGGAAAGTTGCGTCAAGCCAATTACAAGAAAAATGGCCTAATGCATATAAAGCAGCTGAAGCATTTACTCTCAGTAATGACGAGATGGGAAGTATGATTGTGGCTGTTGACTTAGAAGGCGGAACTGTAGAAGGAGTTGTTGCTGATTGGATGACTAGCAATAAATCTAGATGGGAAAGTTGGATTAAGTAATTTTCACTTAACTTTTTTTTACCTAGGGGCTTAAACAGCCCTTAGGTTACTCTATATGATCTATAAGAAAAATTACTTAAGGATAAATTTTTTTCTTTTATTAGGACTCACTCTTTTAATGTATTTATATGGAAAAGAGTGGTGTTCGAATTTAGGAATTGAATGGGCTATTAAATACCCAAAGCATTTAATTTTTCCTTTAAAAATTTATATATCGAATTTCGTAAAATGGCTTATGAATGATGCTCATTTTATAATTTTTAGCTTTAAAGATTTAACAAGAGCAATTTCCTGGATAATAGAGCAGCCCTATCAATTTATACTTTCCTTATTTGCTATGGGTTTTTATAGAGGGCAAGGTCAAGAAGCTTTATTAATTTTACCAGCACTCAGTTGGACAGCAGTAATAACAATCATAACAAGCCTAGCAATCTACACTAAAGATAAAGCTTTAGTTGTTTTGGTTGCGTTATCTTTTTTTTATCTAGCGGTATTTGGTCAATGGAACAGTGCTATGATTACTCTTTCGTCTATTATTATTGCTGTACCTATTGGAGTTTTATTAGGTTTAAGTTTAGGTATCGCATCTTATAAATCCCAAAAAACTGAACAATTTATTAAGCCTATTTTAAGTTTAATGCAAACTATTCCTGTCTTTGCGTATCTTGTCCCAATTTTAGTAATGTTCGGATTTGGCCCAGTATCAGCATTAATTGCAACTATTATTTATGCTATGCCCCCAATGGTTCATACAACAATTTTAGCACTCAAAAGTGTTGATCCTCAAATTAAGGACTTTGGACTAATATCAGGCTGTACTAACAGACAATTAATGTGGAGAGTTTTAATACCTTCAGCCAAATCAACAATTATGGTAGGAGTCAATCAGGTCATAATGCTTTCTTTTAATATGGTCATTATCGCATCTATGATTGGTGCCGGTGGTTTAGGGTATGATGTCTTGACCTCTTTAAGAAAACTAGACATCGGAGGTGGTTTTGAGTCGGGCTTGGCGATAGTAATTTTAGCTGTCGCTCTTGATCGTTTAAGTCAGGCTTATGTTAAATTAAGACCAGATAGTAAATCTAAAAATCAAAATTTATTTAAAAGCTATAAATTATTTTTTATATGCTTTGGTGTGATGATTATTTCTTATCTTGTAGGTTTTTTTAGTGAACTCATTAGAAATTATCCAGACGCATTAACAGTAAGCACTTCTTCATTTTGGGAAGATTCTATGAGGCATATAAATATTAATTATTATGACTTACTAGAGTCAATTAAAGTCTTTTTACTGATTTTTTTTCTTATGCCTATTAAAAAATTTTTTTTAGCTATTCCTTGGCCATGGACAGTAACAATAATTACTATAATAGCTTGGCACTATGGAAAATTTAAATTATCTATCCTAACTTTTTTACTTTTAATGTTCATCGTAATTTCAGGATTATGGACTAAAGCTATGATTACCATCTATCTTTGTGGATCTAGTGTTGTAATTGCATGTATAATAGGAATTCCTTTAGGCATATTTGCGGGTCTAAATAAAAAGGCGGATAGAGTCTTAACTGCATTTATAGATACTTTACAAACACTTCCTAGTTTTGTGTATTTAATTCCTGTTGTAATGCTTTTTAGAGTGGGTGACTTTACTGCTATGATTGCAGTTGTTCTATATGCTTTAGCTCCAGCTATTCGGTATACAGCCCTTGGTATCAAAAATATTAACAGTGAACTTATTGAAGCAAGTTTAATAAGTGGATGTACAGATAGACAATTACTTTTCAAGGTACGTCTACCTCTAGCTCTTCCTCAAATACTACTAGGTATCAATCAAACAATTATGTTGGCTCTTTCGATGTTAGTGATAACTGCTTTAGTGGGCACCAGAGATTTAGGTCAGGAAGTTTACATAGCCCTAACAAAAGCAGACATTGGTAGAGGGCTCGTTGCGGGATTATGTGTCGCTTTTATTGCTATTATTGCTGATAAAATTATTGTAGCATCCAGCAATCGTTTAAAAATCAAGTACGGATTATAATAAAATGAATATTAATTACCCTGAAGTCATTCAATCCTTAAATATTTGGTCCGGTGAAATAGATATTCAAGTCTTAGGTGGCGGTATCACAAATCATAATTTCGTTGTTATTGATAACAATAAAAAGGCTGTGGTCCGAATAGGGCAGGATATCCCCGAACATTTAGTTATTCGTTCTAACGAGTTAATGGCCAGCCAAGCTGCAAATAAAGTTGGTATTGGTCCTAAAATTCTTCATCATGAAAAAGGGATATTAGTTTTAGATTTTATTGAAAGTAAAACTTATGACCCTGAGCTTGTGAGAAATAACATTCATAAAATTATTCCTTTGATTAAAAAGGTCCATCAAGAAATTCCAAATCATTTAATTGGTGCCCCGATGATTTTTTGGGTATTCCATGTCATTAAAAATTATGCAAATTTCTTAGAATATAAAAAAAGTAAACATATACTTCGCATTCCAGAACTTTTAAAAAGCTGCAAATATTTAGAAAAGTTATCTGCCCCTCATGAAATAGTCTACGGACATAATGATTTATTAGCAGCAAACTTTTTAGATGATGGCTCCAAGTTGTGGCTTGTGGATTGGGAATATGCAGGTTTCAATAACCCCTTATTTGATTTAGGAGGTCTTGCATCCAATAATGATTTTTCTTCAGAACAAGAAATAAGTTTACTGGAAGAATATTTTGAGAAAAAAATAACAGACAAATTATTGGAGCAGTATCATGCAATGAAATGTTCATCTTTATTAAGAGAGACTATGTGGAGTATGGTTTCTGAAATTAGCTCAAGTCTAGATTTTGATTATCAACAGTATACAGAAGATTATTACTTAAAATATAAAGAATCTTATGAGAATTTAACTAAATAAAATGTCCTCTAAATTACCAAAATCTTCAAAAATAGTAGTTATAGGCGGTGGGATTATTGGATGCTCTACTGCTTATCACTTAGCTCATATGGGTTTAGAAGTTGTATTGCTTGAAAGAAAAAAACTTACTTCCGGGACAACTTTTCATGCAGCAGGTTTAGTGGGGCAGCTTCGTACCAATGCAAATATTACACAATTATTAGGTTATTCAGTTGATTTATACAATAAATTAGAAAAAGAAACGGGTCTGGGTACTGGCTGGAAAATGAATGGTGGTCTTAGACTTGCCTGTAATCAAGAAAGATGGACGGAGGTTCAAAGACAAACAACAACAGCTCATTCGTTTGGTTTAGAAATGAATTTATTATCTGCAAAAGAAGCTCAAGAACTATGGCCTATAATGGACATAAGCGATGTAGTGGGAGCTGCTTTTCTTCCAACTGATGGTCAAGCTAATCCGTCAGACATAACTCAAGCCCTGGCTAAAGGTGCACGATCAAAAGGAGCAATTATTATTGAGGAAGTAGATGTTCTAGATTTAATTAAAGATAAAAATAAAATAATAGGATTAAAAACTTCTCAAGGCGATATATCTTGTGAGAAGGTAGTTTGCTGTGCAGGTCAATGGACTAGAACCTTCTCAGAAAAGTTTGGTGTCAATGTTCCCTTAGTTCCTTTTCAACATCAATATTTAGTGACTGAAAAAATTGAAGGAGTGCAGCCAAATTTGCCAACACTTCGTGATCCTGATCGTCTTATTTATTTTAAAGAAGAAGTTGGAGGACTTGTGATGGGAGGTTATGAATCTAACCCAAAAAGCTGGGCTGAAGAAGGAATCCCTAAGGATTTTCATTACACACTTCTTGACTCAGATTTTGACCATTTTGAAGATCTTATGACTAACGCTTTAGGAAGAGTGCCATTACTTGAAACTGCTGGAGTAAAAGAGCTCATTAATGGACCGGAGAGCTTTACTCCAGATGGAAATTTTATTTTAGGCGAGTCACCAGAGCAAAATAATTTTTATGTTGGAGCAGGTTTTAATGCATATGGGATTGCTGCAGGTGGCGGTGCTGGAATGGCTCTTGCTGAATGGGTCGCTAATGGAGAACCACCTTATGACTTATGGCCGGTTGATATTAGAAGGTTTGGACAACCTCACCAGGAAACAGATTGGGTGAGAAAAAGGACTTATGAGGCTTATGCTAAGCATTACACAATTGCTTGGCCTTTTGAAGAGCATGATAGTGGCCGTCCTTATAAAAAATCTCCTATTTATGAAAAATTAAAAGCAAATGGTGCATGTTTTGGTGAAAAACTTGGATGGGAGAGGCCAAACTGGTTTGCTCCAAAAGGTATGCAAGCAAAAGACCAATACACGTATGGTCGTCAAAATTGGTTTCCAATTGTAGCGGAAGAGCATAAAGCCGCTAGAGAGCAAGCAGTTATTATTGATCAAACTTCTTTTGCAAAATTTCTGATTACTGGAGCTGATGCTGAAAAAGCTCTTAGTTATATTTGCGCTAATGACATTTCTAAGCCTGTCGGCTCTTTAATATATACTCAAATGTTAAACGAGCGCGGAGGAATAGAAACAGATTTAACTGTTGTAAGATTAGATAATGACTCTTTTTACCTAGTTACTGGTACGGGATTTATGACTCACGATTTTGATTGGATCAAATCTAATATTCCAAGTGATTATAACGTTGAGCTAGAAAATATAACTTTTAGTCATTCTGTTTTTTCTTTAATGGGCCCAAAGTCAAGAGAGATACTGCAGGCTTCTTCAGAGAATAATTTTAATAATGAAAATTTTCCTTTTGCAACATTTCAAAATATTTTAATTAATAATTGCCCAGTTAAAGCATTACGCATTACTTATATGGGTGAACTTGGATGGGAGTTACATTTCCCAATTGAACATGCAGAAAATATTTATGACTCTCTTATGAAAAATGGTGAACCTTTAGGCTTAAAAAATGCTGGGTATAGAACAATTGAAAGTTGTAGATTAGAAAAAGGGTATAGAGCGTGGAGTTCTGACATTGGTCCTGATCACACGCCATTAGAAGCTGGTCTTGGTTGGGCTGTTAAACTTAAAAAAGATATAGATTTTATCGGGAGACAATCTCTTTTAGATCAAAAAAAAAATGGTATTAAGAAAATTTTTGCAACTTTTACTTGCGATGATCCTGGAGTAATTTTACTAGGCAGAGAAACTATTTATCGTAACGGACAAAGAGTAGGTTGGTTGAGCAGTGGTGGATTCGGATACACTATTAATAAATCTATTGGTTATGGTTATGTAAGATCTAAATTTGTTATTGATAAAAATTATATCCTTGAAGGCTCTTATGAATTAGAGGTAGCTACTAAAAAAATTAAATGTAATGTTCATCTTGACTCCCTTTACGATCCTCAAATGTTAAAAATTAAAGCTTAACTTATTAAGGATTTTTAGTTAACTTAACCCCATATTTAAAATGAAAATTCTAGTAGCAGTTAAAAGAGTAATCGATTACAACGTTCAGATTAGAGTGAAATCTGATAATTCAGGTGTTGAAAAAGACAATGTTAAAATGTCTATGAATCCTCCCGATGAAAATGCAGTCGAAGAAGCTATAAAACTCAAGGATTCTGGAGAAGTAACGGAGGTTGTCATTGTCTCAATCGGACAAGAGAAATGCCAAGACACAATTAGAACGGCATTGGCTATGGGTGCTGACAGAGGAATTTTAGTTAAGGCTGGCGACGATATTGAACCTCTTGCAGTGGCTAAGACTCTTAAAAATATTGTAGAAAAAGAAAAACCAAATATGGTTTTATTAGGAAAGCAGGCAATTGATGATGATTGTAATCAAACAGGTCAAATGCTCTCAGCCATACTCAACTGGCCACAAGGATGTTTTGTCTCAGAATTAGGAATAAACGATAGCGCAATAACTATTTCTCGTGAGATTGATGAAGGTTTAGAACAGTTAGAAATTCAACTACCTGCTGTAGTGACTTGTGATTTAAGATTAAATGAACCAAGATTTGCCTCTTTACCAAATATTATGAAAGCTAAGAAAAAACCAATAGAAATTATTGAGATTGAATCATTAGGAGTAGATACGATTCCTAAAGTAAAGTATTTAAAAGTTGAAGAACCACCAGTAAGACAGGGCGGAGTGATGGTTGCTGATGTTAAAGAGCTGATTCAAAAACTAAAATATGAGGCTAAGGTAATCTAATGAGTGTCTTAGTTGTAGCGGAGCACAATAATGTAAGTTTAAAGCCTTCCACCCTTAATACCATTCAAGCTGCTTCTCAAATAGATAAAGATATTCATTTACTTGTTTGCGGTTTTCAAAATGATGAGGTGGTTAATCAGGCATCTACTTTAGAAGGAGTTAATAAAATACTTCAATTAAATGATGAAATCATTCAACATCAACTTGCGGAGCATGTCTCACAAGTAATTATAAATTTATCTAAAAACTATTCTCATATTCTGGCTCCATCCTCAACATTTGGTAAAAATTTTATGCCCAGAGCAGCAGCTATATTAGATCATTCGCAAATAAGTGATATTTCAGGAGTTATTTCTCCAGATACTTTTATAAGACCTATCTATGCTGGTAACGCTATTGCAACTGTACAATCATTAGATCCTGTTAAATTCATAACAGTTAGAACGACATCTTTTGAGCCAGTAGAAATAGTAGGCGGTAGTGCTAGTATTGAAAAAATTTCATTAAACTTAGAAGGCATCGCTACAAAGTTTTTAGATAGGAAAGAAGCAAAATCTGAAAGACCTGAATTAGGAAGTGCTAGGGTGGTAATTTCTGGAGGAAGAGGTCTAGAAAATGGAGATAATTTTAAACTTTTAAATGAAATAGCCGATAAATTAAATGCTGCAATCGGAGCATCACGAGCTGCAGTTGATGCAGGTTATATTGGAAATGAATGCCAAGTTGGTCAAACAGGTAAAATGGTGGCTCCTGAATTATATATTGCGGTGGGCATATCAGGCGCTATTCAACATTTAGCAGGTATGAAAGAGAGTAAAATAATTGTCGCTATTAACAAAGATGAAGAAGCGCCTATATTTGGAATTGCCGACTATGGCTTAAAGGCTGATTTATTTCAAGCATTACCTGAGATTTCCAAAGAGCTAGATTTGCTAAATGATATCGCAAAATAGTAATTAATATTTTAAAATAAATACTTGATAGAAAATCAAAATATCCAAAGAGAAGAAATGTCTTATGATGTTGTTATCATAGGTGCTGGGCCTTCGGGTTTAGCTACAGCTATTGAATTAAAGAAACTTAATCCAGAAACATCTGTGTGCATTATTGAAAAAGGATCAGAAGTTGGAGCTCACATCCTAAGCGGCAATGTCTTTGAAACTAAAGCTCTTGATGAATTAATACCTGATTGGAAAGAAAAAAATGCACCCATTAAAACTAAAGTTTCTATGGAAGAGTTCTTATTCTTGAATAAAAAAAATGGAATGAATATTCCTACTTGGCTTCTTCCAAAATCATTACAAAATCATGGAAACTATATTATTAGTCTTGCTAATTTATGTCGTTGGTTAGGTGAACAAGCAGAGGCTTTAGAAGTAGAAATCTTTCCTGGATTTGCTGCAAGTGAAATCATTTATAATGAGGATGGCAGTGTGGCTGGTATCCAAACAGGAGATATGGGAGTTGATAAAGAAGGACAACCAAAAGATACCTTTGAGCCTGGTATTATTTTAAAAGGTAAAGTAACAGTTTTTGCAGAAGGCTGCAGAGGACATCTAGGAAAACAATTAATTAAAAAGTTTGAATTAGATAAAAATAGTTCGCCCCAACAATATGGAATTGGATTTAAAGAAATTTGGGAAGTGGATGAAACACAACACCAGGAAGGCAAAGTATTGCATAGTGTTGGTTGGCCGCTTGACCCTAAAACATATGGTGGCAGTTTTTGTTATCACGCGGAGAATAATCAAATTTATATAGGTTACGTAATAGGATTAGATTATCAAAACCCATATCTCTCACCTTATGATGAATTCCAGAAATTTAAAACTCATCCTAAAATAAGTAAAATTCTAAAAGGCGGCAAAAGAATATCTTATGGTGCTCGGGCTCTTATCGAAGGTGGTTTACAAAGTCTACCTCAAATGCATATGCCTGGAGCACTATTGGTTGGCTGTGATGCAGGAACACTAAATATGCCGAAAATTAAAGGCTCTCATACTGCTATGAAGAGTGGAATAATTGCAGCTGAAACGATACAGCAACACTTATATGATAAAAAAGAATTATCTGTATTTGATACAATCTTTAAAAATTCATGGTTGTACCAGGAACTTTATGAAGCTCGTAATGTGAAGCCTAGCTTTAGATGGGGACTTATTCCTGCAATGATATTTACCGCAATTGATCAACTAATTTTTAAAGGCAGGTTACCTTTTACTTTACAGCATCTGCATGCCGATCATGAGACTTTAAAATTAGCAAAAGATAGTAAAAAAATTAATTATCCAAAATATGATGGAGAATTAACTTTTGATAAGGCCTCTTCAGTTTATCTTACTGGCACTAATCATTCAGAAAATCAAATTGTTCATTTGCAGCTAAAAGACCCAAGTCTTCCGATAAGCTACACTTTAGAAAAATTTGATGAACCTTCAATAAGGTACTGTCCGGCAGGTGTTTACGAGATCCAATACGATAAAGAAAAAGAAGAGTCAGAGTTTATTATTAATTCTCAAAATTGCATTCACTGTAAAACTTGTGATATCAAAGAACCTTCACAAAATATTAATTGGATTACTCCAGAAGGTGGAGGTGGTCCTAATTATGCTAATATGTAAATATATTATTGGTTAAGCCACTCAGGCTTCATCGCAAGTATAGATTCATCGCCTTTGATAATACTCTCAGCAAGAGATTTTATTTTAGGTAATAAGTGTGTCATGAAAATATCAGAGCTAACTAATTTTGCTTCAAGAAAATCATTTGATTTATTTTTGTTAACAATTTCTTGAGCAGCTTTGCTTGCAGATCTTGACATCATCCATCCACCACAAAGGTAGCCCATTAACATTAAGTAATTTACGCCTGAAACCGCTGATTTTTTTTGATCATTGGAAGATGCGATTAAGTGATCAACAGATTCCTTAGATATCGATACTGCCTCCATCATCGTTGTAGCAGATTTGCTAACAATCTTATTTTCATTATTTTTATAACCTTCTAATTCCTTTATTATTTCTTCAAAAAGACAATTTATTGACTTACCTTGATCTCTTATAGTTTTTCGAAAAACTAAATCATTGGCTTGAATAGCTGTAGTTCCTTCATAAATTGGAAGAATTCTCGCATCCCTGAAATGTTGTGCAACACCTGTTTCTTCAATAAAGCCCATTCCTCCATGAACTTGAATTGCTTGAGAAGTAATTTCTAAAGATCTCTCTGTTAACCATCCTTTAATGATTGGAACTAATAAAGATGATCTTTCTTGCCAAAACTCTTTATCTACGGCAGTCAAATTAGCCATATCCATACTGAAACCTCCATAAATGGAAAGGGCCCTCATTGCTTCAATTTCGGATTTCATAACGGATAGCATTCTCAATACATCAGGGTGGTGAATAATAGGATCTCCTTTGTTTTTTTCAATTGGAATACCTTGAACTCTATCATTTGCATATTGCACAGCCTGTTGAAAAGCTCTTTCTGAAATTGAAAGTCCTTGTATGCCCACAGCAAACCTTGCATGATTCATCATTTCAAACATTATTTGAAGACCTTGGTTTTCTTCGCCAACTAAATAACCTATGGCTCCATTTTTTTCTCCAAACTGAAGCACTGCTGTTGGTGAGCCTTTGACTCCTAATTTTTTTTCAATGGAAAGACATGTTACATCATTTTGTTCTTCCAATTTTCCGTCCTCACTTACATTATATTTTGGAACTATAAAAACAGATATCCCTTTGACCCCATCAGGAGCATCAGGTGTTCTAGCTAATACTAAATGAATAATATTTTCCGACATATCATGCTCACCATAAGTAATATAAATTTTTTGACCACTTATACGGTAATGGTCACCTTCTTTAACCGCTTTACTTTTAATTGACGCTAGATCAGTACCTGCTTGAGGTTCTGTTAAATTCATTGTACCCGTCCATCTTCCCTCAACTAAAGGAGGAATGAATAAATCTTGTTGTGCTTTTGAAGCTGATTTTTGAAGAGCGTATATAAGGCCTTGAGTTAGTAAATGGCATAACGCTAAAGACATATTAGCCGAGTGCCACATTTCATTTACTGCGGCTGAAATTATTGTTGGCATTTGTTGACCACCAAATTCTTCTTTGGCTTCCAAGCTAGTCCACCCTCCTTCACCAAGAGCTTTATAAGACTCTTTAAATCCTGGAGGTGTCGTAACACTTCCGTCTTCATTTCTCTTTGAACTAATATGATCACCTTCAAAATTACTTTCTGCAAGAAGGTTAGAAACCTTGCC
>Ga0209630_10002088_pt1 | contig 19953 bp, 23 predicted proteins | sample COG_01_FD_184745 | JGI IMG/M metagenome (GOLD analysis project Ga0209630, IMG submission 184745) | Pelagic Microbial community sample from North Sea - COGITO 998_met_01 (SPAdes) (version 2) | ecosystem: Environmental > Aquatic > Marine > Neritic zone/Coastal water | place: Helgoland, sampling... | reverse complement strand
TTATGTGGGGAAGAGAGCATGGACCAGAGGTAGTGCAGCCCATCATTGATGCTTTTGCAGAGGCTGGTAGAGTGTAAACATAGAGACATAAAGTACCTCTACTCAGCGTAAGATGAAGTTTCAAATTACCTTTAACTATAACTGTAACGGACAGAGCGAGAGTCTCAGGTGCATGAAGCTGTTGGAAGGGTCACGCGACGATATGAAAAAAGCACTGGAGACCATGAAGGCAGCTGGGTTCGATTTGGCAGCCCCGCTCCCTTGCGAAAAGCTACCCTTCTCGGCATGCACCCTTGCTGAATTTGACTTCTATGGGAAAATCAGCAGTGCGCACGAAGAGGGGCTCAGAGTGCATACTGTTACCCTGGAGTTCGAAAGCTCCACTGAGGAAGCTCGGAGGTTTGCTAGTCTCTTCAAGGATCAGCACTACTGGACGAAAACGCTGGAAGGTGAGCGCAGAGCTAAGTACCTGCACCTGGTGCCTATCAAAGAGAAGATGCTTCACCCTCCGGACAATATGCCCCCAACCATGAAATACATAAGAATATACCATACTGGGCTGATCTATAACTACCTAAGAAAGCACCCGTACGTTCGGGGGACAGTGCATGGCACATACACTGAGCTAGACAAGCCCGACTACCCGTGTTAGTCACCGAGGCTGAATTCAGGCAGTGCCAAGCCTACCAGAGGTGCAGATCTAATAGGCTGCCTCAGTATATCAGACGACACAAAGGCATCCGATACGATCAGCTGCTTACTACCATAGCCATACATGTCTAGTGTCAGTGTAGTCTGCGTAATATGTGGTAAAGATAAAACGTACGTTTCCTTTGAATATGCAGAGTCTAAAGGCTGGACCCTCGGTAACCATGAGTACTGCAAAACATGCAAACCTCTACCGCCCTCACTACCATCCAAACCCGGGGTATGGTACCAGTTCTATTGGTATCTAAGTCTACTGAGGGGGAACATGCAAGACAATCTGGAACTGGATCGCATTCGCAGGGGTGATTCGTCCTTCATGGCATACTGGAACAGTATGTCCAGACCCGAGACGTGGTTTGAAGATACCATGGTACACTGGCACATGTACCCAGCAGGCTTCTCGTGGAAAAAATACCACAACGACAAAGGCACATGGCTTAAGTACAATGCAGCATTGGAGCAGAGGGCACTGAACTACTGCTACATGGTGTACACCTTCCAAGAAGACCGTGTCCTGTTCGACTACTGGTGCAGCGAATACCTCGAGATATACTAGCGTATGGACGAAGAAGAGTTCTGGGATATAGTCATACTCATAACCATTGTCCTGTCACCTGCATTCGCTGGACTTTTTATAGATTTTGACGAAGACTAATGTCACAGCATCCCTGTTTGAAATTGCAATGAGGAAGATCGAACCGTGGCTTCTGCAAGCATGGGGCAGAGGGGAAAATATTCTACCACTCTTCAGCAAAAAAACACCAGCCAGGTGCCAGAAATACGAGAGGATCTGGAGACTGATGAAGCTTCGGTCCTACCTAAAAAGATATCCAGGGAAAGCTATTGAAATGGCAAGATCTCGCAACACTCATCTACAAGGAACTCAGAAAGCTGCCACTGGGGATGGATCTCAAAAAAGGAACAGGAACCACCGCCCGGAAGGTGAAGTGGCACCATGTGTGCATTGGGGACAAGTATATCCGGGAACAGCTACAGAGGAAACTGCAGAGAGCTCACTACTAGTATAAACGGACCACGACTCATTATACGAACATACTAATGATGAATGACAGCGCAAAATCTTTCTTCAAAAATAGCCAACATGGATACAGTAAAGTTACATGTCATAAGTGTAAATATACAACAACAGCCACATTGATTAGTTTTCGTTTCTTTACAGGTGCGTATCAGTTCTGGAACACAACACACAATGGGTCACAACCACGACACAAATATACCATTCAAGATGGAAAACCCATATGTAATAAATGCTGTGGCTTCAGCCTAGGCAAACCCAGACCACAGATCAAAATGGAAGGGCACGACTACTTGTGGTTTGACGGCACTGCTACACGTTGTCCGATAGGACACTTACCGAGGAGGAAAAGTCAGAACGACCAGATAAAGGAACTCAAACAACAGGTACAAGCACTGCAACATGAGCTGCGTAAAAACACTGTGTCAATGCGTGCTTGAAGGTCACTTCACGAGAGAGACCCTTAGCAAGGTTGTCAAATACGAACACGCAACATGGGAAAACAAACTGAACACATGCGTTCGCAGGAACCCCACCGAGTGGGACAAGGTGCAGGGACTCGCCCTCACCATGGCTATGGAGCACATACAGACGAACGAAGATAAAGAACTCAGTACACTCATAGATAAATACATACTTTAAATGTCTTCAATCACTCTCATGCTTCTACATTCTAAAGGCTCACCAGCGGAAGAACACATACAGACCATCATAGACAAAATGGGATACTGGGCACCCGAGATCATGCGAGAAATGATTCTAGAGGGGTGTCAGTTCAAGGGGCTCTATGAAATCTGTGTCACGTGGTTCCCTGAAGATAATGTAATGAAAGAACTATACAAACAAGTGTACAACGAGTGCTCTTAAATACTACACCCCGTCCCTGCGTAAGATGTGGACCACACTTCGAGCTGAGATGGTGCACCACATCATCAATGGCTGTGAAGACATCCTCAGCCTTGCCAAGCAGATCGTACCCCAAGTCATGGTCTACGAGAACTACGCCCTCAGTATCGCAGACCTACACGACGCTGTCCAACCTCTGAAGAAAGCCAACAAGGGATGGAAGAAATCCGAAGTTATAGATACCTCGTACAGCAAACCCATCCCCAAGGAGCTCGAAGGTACGCCAAGTCCCAGACCAAGGGAGAACAAATGGTCCTTCCACCTGGTGTTCGGATTCAACCCCAAGAAAGATCTCTTCAAAATGGAAATGTGGAAATACAGCCATTCGCCATACAATGCCACCGCATCGTACACCAATGGCAGACAAATCTACACTGTCCTCAGGAAGGGTACCTCCATGGCTGACCTTGGATCCGATACTTTCCTCTACAAGCTCAGGGATGTGGTGGGTATGTACCTTGCCAAAATAAGAAGAGTTCCCATGTGTGGGCAGGTGGTCAATAACTGGAACGACACCCACAAGCTTCTATGCGGTACATCGGTTTCCATGAAGGGAGCAAAGTGTAGACACTGTAGAAATAAATTACTTAAGAGGAAATTTGAAGAAATATGATATATCAATCTACTCTATCCGGTCCCTGCGTAAAATTCCACTCCAACAGTAAAGAACACTACCAGTTCAGCAACCTTTATAATACTGAAGTCATCGTCAAAAAAGGGTCCACGCTTGGAGCCGACAGAGACTATGTGTTCCCCAGTGCAGAGCACGCCTACCAGTGCGTCCAGAAGGTTCAGAGCCCGTGGGCTCACTGGGAGGTTGGGGGCAAGTTTGCAAACTGGAACTATGTCTTTGGCATCATGAACGAGCACGGGAAATACAGTATTAAACACTGGCAAAAGAAAAACATGATCGGCATCCTTGCCAAGTTTGTCATCAACCATACCAAGACCTTTGGGATAAGCCTCGTGTTACCAGACTATGAAATGTCCGTCAGCAAGGAGAGATGGTTCCCCATCTTTCATGCCAAGTACAAGGGTGACCTCAAGGATATGCTTCTCAAAACATCAGCCACCCTTGTAGAGCACGACCGCAAAGCAGGGGCACGACCGTCAAAATGGGGAGGCTTGGTCAAAGACGGAGTACTTTACGGTAACAACACCATGGGCAAGCTGCTCACACAGTACAGGGATTCGATCCGACCCAAAGGATCCAAGAGGGACCTCGAAGTAGTAGGACACCTGACCCTAGAGCAGTCTGTAGATGCGAGATTCAAAAAGGCAAGGCTGGAGGGCAAGGTCATAGATATATCAGATACACTAGAAGAGCAGATCATAGCAAACTCAACACCTCAATGACTCGTGTTAAATCCTCGCGTAAAAACTGTACCTTTTGTAAGACCATTGGCTGCACCTACTTCACCAAGGATACGCACTGCCATGGGTGCAAGACTGGGCTCACTCAGAAGCATGCAGCGTTCAAGAGGGACCTCAAAACGATGGTGAACAGGCTCACCAAAGGGTCCAAGGCTGCGGTGGGAGACACTGTGCTCGAAACCCTCAGCAACCTTCGCAGGAAGGATACCCTCCTCAGAGCCAAAGATATCATCAAATTCTGCAAGGGTGACTATCAGAGCGAGTACTGGTACAACAACCCTGAACTCGCCCGACCCCTAGACAAACTACTCATGAGAGTGGTAGACTACTGGGAACTACACTACAAAAAGGTCAATGGGGTCATCCACTGCTACTGGAACCCTATCGATGACTACAAGAACCGATGGGAACAACTCTACGAGAAAAGGGGGAAAATACTCATCCGCCCAGGGTTTAAGTATCTGATGCGGATCAACCCGAGCCTCTTCATATAAATAGGGCTCCTCTGCCACAGAATGGCAACCTTTCTTTTCGCAGACGCATGTGTAACACTAAATAACATACTTAACTATACAATCAGTCTTATTGGTAATCTACTCAGCATGGTGTTCTACATTGTATTCTCGCCATTCATATGCCTGCTCATGCTCGTCTACCCCACCGAGACAGTCGAACCCGAGGAGCTGGAGGAGCTCGAGGAACTTGTCAAAGATGATCCCTTCAGGCAGTCGGAAGAGAGTAAAGAACTACAAAGGAAAATAAAAAACATAAGATTATAAATACATAAACATACCTACCCAATGGACAGCGTAAAAACACAACTCGAAAACAATGGATATGCCATCATCCCCAACCTTCTAGACTTACAAGAATGCAGGAGCCTGTACGATGGGTTCTGGGACTTTTGGAAGGCTAGAGGCATTGAGCGAACCGACACCAGCACTTGGAAGAGTATATACGAATGGAAACCCAACCATGGCATGCTCATACAACACTGGAATGTAGGGCACATGCAAGCCATATGGGATGTCAGGTCCAACCCGAAGGTTACTGGTGTCTTTGAAAATATATGGGGCACCGACAACCTTGCATGCTCCTTTGATGGTATGTCCATGGGACTCGCACCCGAAATCACCAACCAAGGCTGGGACCACAACATGAGGGGTTGGCTCCACCTAGACCAAAGCCCTGCCAGAAATGGATTCGAATGTGTACAAGGATGGGTCACACCTGTCAGAGTTGAAGAGGGTGATGCATCGCTCACAGTACTTAGTGGCTCTCATAAGTTTCATGCAGAGTTTGCAGACACCTTTGATCTCAGAAACAACAAGGCTGACTGGTACAAACTCACACCTGAACATGTTCAATGGTACAAGGATAAAGGGTGTCAGCAAGTCACCATCACATGCCCACAAGGTTCCATGGTACTCTGGGAATCGAGGACAGTACATGCTGGCAAGGGTCCTGTAAAGGGCAGGTTTAGACCTAAGAATCGCATGGTTGCCTACATTAGCATGATGCCTGATACTCTCACACCTGCAGACAGGCTAAAAAAACAAAAAGCAATACTCGAAGGTAGAATGACCACTCACTGGGCTTCACAGAGAGTCAAACTCTTTGGAAAGTATCCACGAACATGGGGTAAGGGGCTGCCAGACAACCTAGAATACGAGCTACCCTTACTTACTGCCAGAGGTGCAAAACTAGCTGGCTTTGATGGTGAATGCCCACTCACTATTGAAGACGGTGTAGCCAGGAAAGCAGCTGCTGAAGCATGGCTAGCTAACATGGGTGCCAGTGGTGCCAGTGCCAAGAGGAAATCCAGTGGGGCTGCCAGTGCTGCCAAGAAACCCAGAGTTGAGCTGCCCGACTTTCCTCTCAGAGGCACTGTGGAAAATGCAGTTATCACCTTTGCTGGATCCATTGAGTCCGACAGGACTGGAGCCACACACGGGACCAAAAGACGAGGATTCAGCAAAGATGACCTCGTGAACATTGGTAAGGTATTTCATACCAGTACCCTCTACACTGTTGGAAGCACCCTGCCCGGAATGGAGGTGGAAGGGCATGTGCTTATTGTCAAACAATTCGGAGATCCCAGCATCTTTCACGAGATATGCAACACACACAAGGACTACATCGACAGGCACATGTGGAGCTATGGCAAGCTTAAAAATAAGAATGCCAGATGGAACACCAACTATGCTGATATCGAACAAATGGGGGACATCACCAACCCCGACCCAGCCAAAAGGGTGCCCAGCCTTATACCCTTCGCAAAGGTTCCTCATATCGCTGCAGTGAGAGAGAGACTGAGTTTGCTCCCGGGAGTGGACACGAGGGACCTATATGGTGAAGTCAACATCTATCGCATATCCAAAACCATACAGGGCATAGGTGAACATATGGACAAGGAACGAGAGATGGTTATAGGACTCACACTTGGGACTGTACCGAGGTTCATATGCTTCCAAGCCTATGCAGGTGTGCAGCCCATTGGACCCAAGCTGAAAATACGACTCGACCCGGGTGACATGTACTTTATGGATATCGTTGGCAAAGGCACCGGATCGGTCATGAAGCCTCACATCAGGCACCATGCGACTGGAGGCACAGGGTCTGAAAAGTTCCTCGCGAATGTTGTCAAAGCAAGGGAAAAGAAATTGAGGGAAAAACAGGCAAAGGGGGTCACACTCAATATATACTCGCAAGCTATCGTAGATGGAAATGAACTGTTTACTGATGGAGATCCTGTTAGAACCAATCTACGCCCTCCTGGGAAACCTCTAAACTATCTGCTTCCTACGACTAATGCCCCAAATACCCACTAGAGTCAGTACAATGGCTACCACAGTACTATACCAAGCAAAACCCTCGACGATCTCGACGATAAACAATATAATAGCTATAACTAAACACCAAGCACCTATAATGAACTTATCTAAATCTATCTCATCTGTAGGAGGCAACACGAATCGAGAAGCTCGACGAATTGACTCCATTTATTCAGCAAGAGCAACCATATTTATACACCGTTATATGCGCCCCCAAAACGCGACTTCTAGCGGTTTTGAGCATGAATCTTTTACTAAAAGGTTTTTTTTTAAAAAAGGGAAATAAAAATATTTTTTTAGGATTAAGAAGATAGCTCTCAGATCCGCTAGAAGTCGCGTTTTACTACCGCATATAACGGTGTATATATATGTGAGGATGCTTACATATGAGCTTCTGTACAGCATGCAGATATGTATGTTGCTATCACGGTGTATATAAACGACAGACATATTCAAAACATGCAGGTGAAGATACATGATGACCGAGCGAGACTGCCAGTCAAAGCAGGACCACAGGAAGTAGGATACGACCTCGTGTGCATTAAGAAGGTCAAAGACCTGGCTGGGTGCATCATGTACGACACCGGCATCAGCATCAAACCGCCCGATGGATACTACACAGAAATCGTAGCAAGGTCATCCATAGTCAAACACAACACCATGCTAGCCAATGGCATCGGGATCATAGACCCCACATACAGAGGCACGCTCAAAATATGTCTCACAAGACCTGTCACATGTCCATTCTCGGTCTGCCAACTCATACTCAAGCCCATGCCTCCAGATGTACAGGTCACCAAAGTTGAACAGCTAGATACCACATACAGAAATGGAGGCTTTGGATCCACAGCGCAACATCTGTGACATATGCTTTGCACCTTCGGACATGGACTGCAGGCAATGTACCTACCACACATGCCTAGACTGCTACTACAAGTGGGACCAAGGATGCCCACAGTGCAGGCTGGACAACTGGGCTATACAAGACCTTAGTATCATTACACACATAGACTTAACATTATTTGACTAAACCCTTTACATACTCTGTAGCTTCTCTCTCCTGATCCTCAGGATCCTTCACTTCCACATCTGTAGAAAGCTTTACAAAACCCTCCACATACTCCTTCATCATGCGACACAATTCAGGCAGACGATTCTCCAAATTATTCACCCACACCTCGGTATTCGCAGGGTCAATAAATACACACTGCTTAAGAGGCTCTAGACAACCCTCGCCATCCATAAAACACAAGAGAAAACTTATCGCACGAGATATCGTCCTAAGATCGGCTTCGTTCGATTTAAGTATACCTTTGTACTCGTATGTTTCAGCAGTCTCATAACGACTAGCCCGACTATGCTTGCAACACAAATTATTATTGTGCATCAACACATATACCAAACGGTTAGCATACTTGCTCTTGTACGCTATCTTGCCATTCTTCGCCGAACGGGTATGAGAGTGCATCTGAAGGTTACGCAACATCTCATAGGCTGCTATGCCCGCCATATAGGGTTTCACATACGCTGCCTTGCCAGCCTTCTCCACAAAGTCTTCCCAAATATCATCACCAAATACCTTGCACACTGCCAATGAGGTCACACTCACCAAACCCTCGATCTTTGTCACTGCGTACTTTAAAAAGGCAATACGAACTGCATCCCCACGAGCAGCGGTTTCATCGTGCTTCCAAGCCTCATAACACCGACGAAATGATTCAGCGAAATGTAAACTAGACTCGTAACACGACTGCTCGGTCTCGGAAGTCATCCTCTCCGGACATGGGGTAGACATATAACCATCCAACATAATATTCTTCTTCTTCTCGTAAGCTGTAGAATAACGATCCACACAAGTCAACTCGTACAAAGCTGTACTAGGGGTGGTCCACTTAAACCCTTCGAACATTAACAACTTTGGAATAGACAACACTGTAGCCTTTGCAAACTTATTCGGAATATACTCATGACTCTTGTGTACCCTTTTCTGACCCACCACCTGACCCTCCGCTATATAAACACCCGGCTCGTAGTAAAAATTAGAATCCCAGTACTCGCAGAACGAACGAGCACTGTCATGCCCCTTCACAAAAGCACTCGTAAACTCCATCCACACAGTCATCGCAACACGTGTTGTACTCACCACGTTTATGTCCAAATCTGAAGTCATATCCAAACTACCAAAAGACGCATCCAACAAAATATAATCCTTACTACCCTCGCGATGAAATGTCCTCTTTGCCCAAGCACTCGGAGCCAAACTATTCCGACCCTTTTTCACCATATCCACAGATGTCTCGCTTTTCAACTTTGACAAAAACTCTCTCTTAAGAGGACTAGCATCCTCCTCGTGCTTGCTCCAGTTTACATCTTTACGAGCAATCTGATAAAAACCCTTCGCCCTCAGTAGTTTGATGTACGCACCCCACTGCTCCCAACGTTCCTTGTGGAGCTGCACCAACCCATCCACATCATCACCCTTATCATTCACCATGTCACCCCAGTTCGGAAACATTTCAGAGACACACACTTATATATATATGCAGCGATCACAAAATGTGCACTGCCCTCATCGGCATCACATTATTCACATACCTCGCCATATGGACAGGCATCATATACTACATGGTACACAGAAACAGGCATGTCATCATACCCACACTGCTCATCATCGTCAACGTTGGCACGACGCTGGTAGGAACGCACAGCACATGTCATATAGGGTATGACAAAGCAGGTGCAGCAACTACAGCAGTGTTACTATTCATACTAGCAATCAATGTCTCAGACTCCTGCAGCGCAAGATACCCCCCAGGAGACTCCACAGGAGATACAAACCCTGCTCGAACAGCAAGAGCAGATCAACAAGAAGCTGGAGGGATGGAGGAAACAACAAGAAGAAATCAAACTCAAAGAACAGACAAAGGCTGAACTAGAAAAGTTCGCAAGCATGCTCAGCAAAAAAAGAGCCTTCACCGGGGTCAAATACCAGCACGAACAGCCAGCCAAACTCAGAAGGATCTTTCACAACATAACAGTCATTCAAATGAAAGAAAAAGCGCTCGCAGGAGAGAGAGACGACATCAAAAAGGAATGCGTCAAAGAGATTAAACAGTATTTAGAGGAACTCAATGCTAAGTAAATGTTTATATTTAATATCGCCGTAGATGCTATATTTTTACTACTCATCGCAGGAGAAGCATCCTTCACAGGAAGCGGGGGGACCAGGTACTACATAGGCGACAACACCACGTATGGGGCAGGACTATACATAATTTACTTTGCACTCGCCGTAGCTGCCACCGCAGGGATACAACTATACAGAGCCAAATACGATCTAGTGCCCATTTTCATATACACCATAGCATCCTTCTTCATATCCCAGTACGGAAGCTTTATTAATCTGGACTACCTAGAAGCTAACAGGACATCACTAGGGTGGTGGGGCACACTCAACAATATTACCACCCTGGGAAACACGCCATGGGACCCACCCACAGCTGAGGCTGTGCACTGGGCTATTGTAGAGGCTGTCGTGGTCGTCCTCGTGTGTATAGACGTCACACATCAGCTGCGCAATTTCTCGTACCCATTAGAACGCTGATAATATAAACAACCACCTATCAACAATAATAAAAATCCCCAGGCTACATAGGTGTACCGAATGTACACAGCAAACGGGAATAGCATGTCAAACGAAAACCCAAACTCTTCTATCTCGTTCTCCTTCATCCACTCTGCCCTTTCTGTGAACCGCTCCGCCATGAAGTCCAACTCCTCGGTAAAGTTACCCTTCACCCTGCCATCCGGATGACGGAGGTGCATATCCTTAGAGTAGGGCACCATCTTGTTGCCAAAGCCCCACCTCGCAATATTACGATCAAAATACCCTGCATCGTACTGTGCCCTTCTCTCCGATACCTTGGCTAGGACAGTGTCCAGGTTTGCCTGGCTGCGAGCGACCCTCACTTGGTTCAGCTTGGCTATAAACCCTGCGTGCTCGCCCAAATCCTTCCAGAAAGGAGCTGCAGACGAACCATAGGTCGTCTCAAAGTCCCAAGTCTCGTGATCAGTCAAACGCCACGACATGTAATCATAATCCCAGCGAGGACCTGAGTGGAACACACCAGTTGGATCCTTGTAGAAATACTGACTCGAAATCGGGAAATCTCCATTCATCATCAATGACTCTGTGAAGAAAGTATCCACAAACGAGTCCAAATCCACGTCAACCACACTCTCGTTCTTACCAGTAAGCACACTAAAATACTTGGTGATCTCTTCGTGGTAACAATCTCCGATGTCACACTTAGGGTAACGCATCTTAATCCAGTCTAACCAGTCGCAGTCCACCTTGCGAGTGCCACCCGGATTGGTATACTCACCTATGAAAGCTGTCTCAGCGATGTCAGATGCTGTAGGGCTATCTTCACAGTCCTCCTTCTTGCCTTTGGAATCCCAGTTCAACCTCTTCTCCAACACTCTTCGCTGAATGGCTGGGTAAAGGATGTACACCCCTTCGTAGAAGTACTCACCCTCCTTTTTAAACACTACCTCGACGAGAGTATGCTGTAATATACCACCCTCCATCTCGGACGCGACCGTGTCTCGGACCAAGGTCGGCTCTTTATAACCACCTCTAAGTACATAGTCCTCGTAGTCCTCGCCAAATTGAAAGAGCTCAGCTTTGTCATCATCACAAGTCTCGGTGCTCGTACAAGGGACATCGCCATCACCCCATATCTCAAAGGCATAGTTAAGCTTAGGACGCTCGTCTATACCGCTCCCTTTAATCTCGATGCCGGCAGGCATCGTGTGTGACCCATCTATGTCAGACCAGGTAAGGGTCATGAATTTCTTATCGGTCATGTCTATCGTGTCTACATCAAATTCGAAGATCAACAGCTGTTTTCTTGGTCCGAAGCCCAATCCTGTTAAGTTTGTTTTTACTGTTCCGGGAAGATCCGGTTTGTCGTACGAGGTAAGATCCACCCAGAAATAGATACCAAACCCTGCCAAAATACCTAGCACAATTCTCCACATTTTATATACCAACATCTATATTTATACGTAAATTTAAAAAAAATTGTCTCACCCATCTTTACGAATATATTATTTTATTAAAAAACACAAAAAAAAATTTATTATTTTATCCTTTTAGTTCATTTTTTTTTTAAATCCAAGATGTCGCTACTATGCTTAACTACCTGCACGAAATATGGGGTTTGGACCGAAGTGGGTGCTTACATAACTTTGGAGCGTTTTAGATCTGCAGTCCTGTCCATATAGTCTGCAATGTACACCTGCCTGTCTTCTGCCCTGTGGTGCGAACAACATGCGTATTCTGCACGAGGGTGGAGAGATAGGTTCTTCACATGTGCTATCCATGTATGGTTGTGCGAGACTATTGTTAGAAATGCATGCTGTCTCTGCACATGTTTGTCGTACTCAATTGCAGGGTATGCATCCTTTTGGTCCTGCAGGAATTTAATAGGATTTGCATGAATGGGGTGAGATGCTGGGGCTTTTGCAACGAAAGGGTATGGCAGTCCGTTTACGTACACCTGCGGAAAAACAACAACTGTACTCTGATCCATTGTTCCAAAGGCTGGTTGTTGTGTGGTTATTTCTTGAATAGGTACCCATCGGAATATAGAGGGTTTCCCCCATTTGAAAAGAGACATATCGGAATGGTGAATACAAGTTTTAACATGAATGTTTGTTCCAGCGATCCAGCCCCAATCTACTGGTAAGCATTGGTTCCTAAGTGAAACCGGTCCATAGTCCCAGCGATATGTATGACCTCCGAGATGTTTCATTGTTTTACTCTGTCTTATGACACTCACATGTGCTCTCCTCAGAGGAGACGTGTCAAAAGTGACAATTTTGGACGAAGGGTCGTACTTTTTCATACGATAGGTTAGTTCAGGGATGCCAAAAATACTAAAGGAGCGACACTTACCTATACCAGCTAGAGAAGGGTTTAGGGGGCGCAGTATGTGCATATAGAACTGTTTCCCATCTATCTTGGTCTGCACAACTTCGTATAGATCTATATGGGGGTGTAGCTTTTCCTCGTATCTACCCTCAGTTAGCATCGACGAGCGATGAAACAAATGCTCTATGTTATCATCCTGTGGGATCATGGTAGCGTCGTATAGCAGTTTATTATACTTCAAACTACTAAATTTACTTAGACATACAAAGGGTATCTTAATGTATCTATTTGAAATAGTCTTAAGAGGGCTGTTCTTCAGGTGTTTTTTTTTAATACCAAGCCTTATAGTACACATAGCATAGGGACATAGGGGGTCATACGATACTCTAGCGATCCCAACTTCGATATCTGTACCCTTTATGTACATATACCCCCCTTGCATTGAAAAAAATAATGCCATTGTTTATACTACATACTATCTACCCCTAGATACTTTTTTATATGTTTGGATGGATCAAAGTCTTTTATAACACAATTCTTCCTCTTAAACCACCGGCTGTTATTGTATATGACATGTGTAGCAGTGGCTGTCTGTACTGTCCAAGTGGGCTTCTTTGTTTCTTCAGTATATGAGCCGAGAAAATTTAGCTCAGCATTTTCAGCTGCTAGAAATAAGTTCTGAGGATCTCCGATACCTATAAGCTTCCTCCGCTTGGTTGACTTAAACCCCTTACTAGTCACAATTGCCTTTTCACCTTTAAATTCACCAATCATGCCGATCTGCATGGGGGGCACACCTCTATTCCACAGGGTACGGTGGGTTGCTGTGGGTTTTACGTACATTTCCTCGTCTACCAAATCGAGGTCTGGTTTGGCATCGAGCAACCTGCCGAAAGGTTTCATGTTGGGGTTTTGTTTCCACACAACAACTCCTTCATTTGACACCGATGGCATCCATAATTTAGCTCTCTCGTAAGCTCTCCTGTGGGACTTGTAGTCGTATGGACCTTCGTAGTATATAGGCTTACCGTGCGAGTTGCATAGGAACTTAGTAGCAGGGAACTTAGAGCGAACATCTGCAGCGAAAGGTCCTTTTCCTAAGAAAGCATCCTTTATTGCGCTAAGTTTCTTGTTCCTACTTGAAGGTATCAACTTCACCATGTTACTATAAGACAAAGGGTGGCTACGATAATGGAATGGAACCTTCTCGTCGATGACCAGGAACCATGGGTAATGTATAGGGTGTTCGTGGCAGGGTTAGTCTACATATATGTACAAGATGCATACAAAGTATTCACAGCGTCATATGTGCTAAGTTCATTTGGCTATATAGTTTCGTTTGGCATACCGTGGATGGAATGGCACGCTGTCCACCATATGTTCACATATCCCACAGCAGCGTTGATTGGTGTGTTCCTGGCTAAGGCTGTGAACCAGGGACCCTCTCCACATCCTGTTCTTCACATATTATCGATTTTACCATGGATGACCAGTGGGTTTTATGGACCCATCGGGTACCCCATATTCACATTTGCATATATAATACCCTTGCTTATAGCTAAGATGTTTAACTGGGCACTCGTTGCAGGGTTAAGTATGACACTAACGGGCATCGCATTCCCTCTACACTCACCGATGGTCAGTCTTACTGTTCCAGTGTGTGTCCTGCTCGTGTACGGTCTTTTCTTTGACATCTATCATGATACACCGTTTGAATTGGATGTATAAAGGGTTGGCAGGCTGTACAAATGCTCATACTGTCTATAGACATTGGTATTCGGAATTTTGGATTTACAGTATACTGCACTATAGAAGAAGAATTCATTTTGTTTCGTTTAATTGACCTCGGGAAGGTAAAGGATTATGTAGCCAGGATGAAGGAGCTATCCAGTACCCAACCCTTTGTTTCTGCAGATGTGATCCTTATAGAGCGCCAGATGAGGTCGTGCATGAAAACGATGGCTGTGAGTCTACGAGCATTTAATTACGAGAAGACAGTTCCTGTAGCACCGCAAAGTATTAAAAGATTCTTCAAGTCATCCATGAAAAAACATGCCAAGAATAAGAAAGCTGCCATACTTATAGCTAAGAAGTATTTAAGAGAATCGAAACTGAAACAGTTCGAGGGACTGAAGAAGCAAGATGATATAGCAGACTGTATTTTGCAGACGATTTGGTATATACGAAACGGTGTACCAACACAGTCAGCGTAAGATGAGTATGTATTCTGTTCACGATGGTTCGAAACCCATTCTGTGCCCATGTGGGGAACAAACGTGTGATTACCACATTATACCTAGTAATACACAGCTCGAAGGTCCCATGATGTATGGGGATACAGATCTGAGTACATTATGGTTGGAGCAACCTGTCATGTCACGAGCAGATGCGAGGCAGTGGTGGAAAAGGTATGGCTTGGTGTGTTTATCAGGCAACAGGATCATACGGACCGTATATCTAGACTGGAAAGACACGTGCTCTTGCCCGAAAGGACATGAACTAAAAGGTCAGGTAAAACAAGGTATGGAGGTTGCTGAATTTAAAAAACACTTCTCTGTAGCATATCCCAACCACGTGCTAAAATACAAGGTAACCGAATTATCAGCAGTGCAGCAGTGCCCCTGCGGTGAGACAGAGTGTGACATCCATGTCATACCCTCCACTGTAAAAATTGATAGCAACGTGCCTCTCGAACTTCATCTAAAGGACAAGACAGTGTGTTTCGAAAATACATTTCGTGGTCTCGATTGCATGCCCTGTAGTGAGATAAGAGAGTGGTTCTTAGGTTATCCGCTCAAATGGGATGTTGAAGTTACCCCTGGGTTGGTCAAGCTAAGAATGAAATGCAAGTGTGGTCAATCGTTTGACAATATACCATGTCAGGATTGCAAGGAGAAACAAGAAAAAGAATGTTCTGGTTGCCACATGACCTTCTACAAGCGCCATGTTAAAAAAGGTCTGTGTGGGAACTGCAGAAGAACGCAAGTGATAAAATGCGAACATTGCAATAAAGATGTACCTATAGTTCACCAGTGCACGCCTCTAACAGATATGCATTTCAGTTTCAAATTCACAGGCATTTATCCACCCTGTATTCGGAAAAAAGACTCTGACGACGTGGTATGTCCAGATTGTAACAAATGTATGAAGAATAGGGTGTACCACAGACATCAATATAGAACTCACTGTGACCTGTTACCCGGAACAGGTGGCTTTTCCAGAAAATATAAATGGCACGGTTGTCCATATTGTGATTATAGAAACTGTGACATCACCAATGTTAGAGAACATTTGAAATCACATCTAAAGATCAGACAGCATGAATGTAGATTTAAGTGTGGTGCTTTCTTTACTCGCCCGAGTGCTGAGAATCTTCATTGCAGGGTTGTTCATGACATTCAGGATGCGGACGTTTCCTCTTTAAAGAGGGTGGGAAACGAATTGGTGACCGAGTCAAAGAAGCGCAAGATAAATTATGTATTGTAAGCCCTTGCATCTTCAGACGATCAAACTCTGGGTGCGCGTGAGCATATGGTATTAAACCATTTTTTTCTATCAGACAGTTTATTGAGTCTAAAGTTTCCTTGGTGGTACCCCCTGTCCTTTTACACATTGTAAAAATCCACCTCCATGGTATCTTTTGTTTTTTTCGCACATAAGTGTATGGAAGTATGTATTTCATGAATGGCTCTTGCATCGGGGTAATAATGGGTGGATCGTGATATTGTTTGTCCAAACATATACCATACTCGTTGTTTTTGAAGTCGTGTTTGGGCACAATAGCTAAATCAATCACACTCCAAATCTTGTTGTTTGCAGGGATATTGTTTTTAAGATTCACAATATATTGAAGCCTTTCGAGTGGTTCTTTTCCCAGCCTGTGGGGGACATAATATTTTTCAATCGTGTCTTCGATGAACCGTCTATGATTTTTAAAGGTCAATCTATCCCCAGTGATATGCAAAGCCCTTCTTAGAATAGGTGATTTCGAATGCAAACTCTCTCCCATCTTATTTAAGAAAGGCAATACAGAATAATAAACTTCTTCAGTGGTCACTTCTTCTCCACCGAGTTCATACAGCTCCATAATAAGGTCAGATACTTTGTGTTCGCTGATCTTAGGTTTCAGATTACATATGCCTCGTTCTGACAAGTTTTCTATACCCTGTTTCCAACTACGGTCGCGGCTGGTCACATAGCCCCTGTCCAGGTAAGCAAACTCTTTGTTGATGGTCTCAAGCACCTGCATCTTATTTAGCTCATTCATCCTAGAATAATCATAAAATTCCAAAATCATCTCTCTAACATCATGACTGCAGATTTGTCGAGTTGCGTATGCTTCATATTTCACAGCAACTTCTACATCGTCATCGTTTAGCTGAATGCCAGAAACAACAATGGATCCTAGTGTTCTTTCTCGAAAAAGTTTAAGCTGGTACCGAACATCGTTAAAACTCAACCAAGGTCTAGCAGTTCTCCATGTGGCTCGGCTAAAAGGAGATCGTAAATTATGAGCATTCGCCCTAAGCCACATGGCAAAGGTTTTAGTTTTCGTTTCAGTAGGCGTACCATCGTGCACGGGTTTAAACGAAGAAAAACTACGCATTTTAACTATGGTTTCCATTTAAATACTATAGAAGCATGTGCATAATGTCGCTGACCCCCATACTGTATAGCACATAGTTGACCAATCTTGGTGCATTTCATCTTCACCCCGGCAATAGTCACTGGTCCGATAGCAGGCGTGCCTATGTCGTAATATTTCCCCTCCCTTGCCTTAATTCTTTTTCTACTCGTTTTGTACGGGTGCGGAAATATAATTGATTTTCTGCGTAACCATTCGGGGACCATATGTGTGGGTAATTTTATATTGGTTCCAAACACATAACAAAACGGTGTAGTTATCTCGTGTTTCAATAAGATAACTCTATAATATTTACCACACCGAACCTTCAGTTTGTATTTAGTAGACCTGTGGAGAAAATGACTAGTGTATGGAAATATCTCTTCTTCTATAGAAGGTGGATGAATGAGGTCTAAACCAGGAATTTGGCATCTATAAACAAATGGACCATGGGATACTGATAAAAGGGCAGAAGTGTTGTAACCATGACTATACATAGGAGTGCTATCTGGTAAGTATTTGCCCCCACATCTGAACCCAGTTGGTGTTTTTATACACCTGAGTTTATTAGACCCATATGCATAGTAGCCTTTTCTACCTGTGGGGACATGCGAATGGTACCATAAGTCTCGAAGTTTTTTATCTAAAATAACATGGTTCATTTTAAAGATTTACTATTATACATCTACACCGTTATACAGCTGAAGTTTTTGCACAGGAAGCCATAAGCCCATTACAGCACTGCAGTGCGATGTACCTCTTCTGGGCAACGACACTGCCTGCGTCTGCGAGTGTTTTCTGAGCAAAGCAACAATCGTTATCATCCACACCATGGCACAGATCATCTTTATCGGAAACACCATCGCCATCGGTGTCAGGCGTTAAAGCATCGGTATTGGCATTTCCATCGTTTATTTCACTATGATCCGAAAGTCCATCTCCGTCAGTATCGGCAGCATCAGGTTCGGTATTGTGGGTGTTTACTTCAGTCCCATCGTTAAGACCATCGTCATCAGTGTCCGCATCTAAGGGATCTGTGTCGTGCGTAACTTCCTGAGAATCTGTCAGTCCATCGTCGTCCGAGTCAGCATCGAGGGGGTCAGTGCCATCAGTCTTCTCCTGACCATCATTCACGCCATCATCGTCCGAGTCAGCATCGAGGGGGTCAGTGCCATCAGTCTTCTCCTGACCATCATTCACGCCATCATCGTCCGAGTCAGCATCGAGGGGGTCAGTGCCATCAGCTTTCTCCACACCATCACTCACACCATCGTCGTCCGAGTCAGCATCGAGGGGGTCAGTGCCATCAGCTTTCTCCACACCATCACTCACACCATCGTCGTCCGAGTCAGTATCGAGGGGGTCAGTGCCATCAGTCTTCTCCTGACCATCACTCACACCATCATCGTCCGAGTCAGCATCGAGGGGGTCAGTGCCATCTGCGTTCTCCTGACCATCATTCACACCATCATCGTCCGAGTCAGCATCGAGGGGGTCAGTGCCATCAGTCTTCTCCTGACCATCACTCACGCCATCATCGTCTGAGTCGATATCGAGGGGGTCAGTGCCATCAGTCTTCTCCACACCATCACTCACACCATCGTCGTCCGAGTCAGTATCGAGGGGGTCAGTGCCATCAGTCTTCTCCACATCGTCATCGACATTATCCCCATCGGTATCCTTTACTAATGGATCGGTACCATCACTATTTTCTTCAGCATCAGAGAGATTATCATTATCGTCATCCGAGTCATCGACATTAGCAGAGCCATCGCCATCTGTATCGACAAGACACTGCACTCCCGAGTTGGCGAACCCAATAGTGCATATGCCACACTGTTCTGTGTCGTGTGTAGTACACGCAAGAGCCGAGACCGGGCTACCGTCGGTACAGGTGCATACTTTGGTTGCACACGCTCTGTTTGTGGTGGCAGAGCCTGCAGAGACCTCGTATTGGGAGCCAGAACAGGTTACCTTGGGAGTGCAATCCGCATAGTCAGTATCCGTGGTAAAAGACTCGCCACCACATGGTTTACAGCCAGGGTTAGACGAACCATCTTTAGCTTTCGGCTCTTGCCCAGCAGGGCACCGGGTATGGTCAGCACACCCAGAGTAGTCCTCGATTAAACTATATTTGTTATCTAAATCACCACATACGTCACATGTGAATGACTGATCCGAGGGGAGGTTATTTACGAGACCTGTTGGCACCCCGAACCCTGCACCACATTTCTGATGCTCTGTCTGGGCACCGCCTGCACACCAGAAATTGGCTTTCGGGGCATTACCACACCCACAGTCACCTGGGGATGTCTTGTCGGGATCCGAGTCACACAAGTCGGCAACATCACCTGTACCATCATTGTCACTATCTACAGTCTCAGTAGCATCGGTTGGGAATACATCAGCATTGTCGCCAACACCATCACCATCTGTATCTACAGTCTCAGTAGCATCGGTTGGGAATGCATCAGCATTGTCGCCAACACCATCACCGTCAGTATCTACAGTCTCAGTAGCATCGGTTGGGAAT
>Ga0209630_10002082_pt1 | contig 20021 bp, 20 predicted proteins | sample COG_01_FD_184745 | JGI IMG/M metagenome (GOLD analysis project Ga0209630, IMG submission 184745) | Pelagic Microbial community sample from North Sea - COGITO 998_met_01 (SPAdes) (version 2) | ecosystem: Environmental > Aquatic > Marine > Neritic zone/Coastal water | place: Helgoland, sampling... | reverse complement strand
CCCCATGGCGTTCAGATCATCGGCCGCCGCCTGAAGCTTCACGGCATCCCGCGACAGCAGGGCGACATGGACGCCCTCCTTGACCAGCGCCGTCGCCACCGCCAGCCCCAGACCGCTGGACCCGCCGCAGATCAGGGCGCGTTTTCCGGCGATCTTCAGGTCCATCGGTCTTACGCCTGCATGATCCAGCCCTCGACGCCCATGGCCGCCTGTTTGACGGCTTCGGAGCGGGTCGGATGGGCGTGGCAGGTGCGGGCGATGTCTTCCGAGGCGCCGCCGAAGGCCATGGTGATGCAGGCTTCCGCGATCATCTCGCCGGCCGAGGGGCCATAGATGTGGACGCCCAGAACCTTGTCGGTGGTCGCGTCGGCCAGGACCTTCACGAAGCCCTCGGTCTCATGATTGATCTTGGCGCGCGAGTTGGCGGTGAAGGGGAATTTGCCCTTCTTGAACTCGATCCCGGCGGCCTTGAGCTGTTCCTCGGTCTTGCCGACCCAGGCCACTTCCGGACCGGTGTAGATGACGCTGGGGACCAGGTCGTAGTCGACGTGGCCGGCCTTGCCCGCGATATATTCGATCACGGCGACGGCTTCTTCTTCCGCCTTGTGGGCCAGCATCGGGCCGTGGGTCACGTCGCCGATGACCCAGACGCCGGCCGCGCCGGTCTTCAGGTGGTCGTTGTTGAGGAAGCCTCGCTTGTCGGTCTCGATGCCGACGGTCTCCAGACCCAGGCCCGCCGTATAGGGACGCCGGCCGATGGCGACCAGAACCACGTCGCCGGTCAGGGTCTCGACCTCGCCGCCCGCGGCGGGTTCGAGGGTCAGGACGACGCCGTCCTTGGCGACCTTGGCCGAGGTGACCTTGGTGCCCATCTTGAAGGTCATGCCCTGTTTGGTCAGGCCGCGCTGGAAGGCGGTGGCGACCTCGCCGTCCATGCCGGCGCCGACCTTGTCGAGGAACTCGACCACGGTGACCTCGGCGCCCAGACGGCGCCAGACCGAGCCGAGCTCAAGGCCAATGACGCCCGCGCCGATGACGATCAGCTTCTTGGGAATGGCCGGCAGCGACAGGGCGCCGGTGGAATCGATGACCTTGCCCTCGACGAAGTCCACGCCCGGCAGGGGGGTGGGCTCCGAGCCCGTGGCGATGACGATGTCCTTGGCCGTCAGGGTGGTGACGGAACCGTCGGTGGCGGTGACTTCCACCTTGCCGGGCCCGGCGATCTTGCCCTTGCCCTTGATCCAGACGGCCTTGTTCTTCTTGAACAGGAATTCGATGCCCTTGGTCAGGGCCGTCACGCTGTCGGCCTTCTGCTTCATCATCTGCGGCAGATTGACCTTGGGAGTCCCGACGTCGATGCCGAGCGTCGGGAACTCCTTGTTGGCGGCCTCGAACAGCTCCGAGGCGTGCAACAGGGCCTTCGACGGCATGCAGCCGACGTTCAGGCAGGTGCCGCCCAGGGTCTCGCCCTTTTCGACGCAGGCGACGGTCAGACCCAGCTGGCCCGCGCGGATCGCAGCGTTGTAGCCGCCGGGACCGCCGCCGATGATGACGACGTCGTATTGGGCGGTGGCTTCGGCCATGGGATCCTCGGGGTCTATGTCGGGCGTGGGAGCGCGCCCGCCGTACCTAACGCCCGGTTCCGCCGGGTCAACCGCCGAACCGCCGTTTCTGCGTCAGATATGGTGTCGTTCGGTTACGCTTCCAAGATGGAAGGCGTCACGGCCGCGGATCAGGCCGCCTCGGCCGGCAGGGTGACCGCCACCTCGGCGCCCTCGCCGGGAGCGCTGTCGATGGTCAGGGTCCCGCCGGACTGACGGGCGAAGGCGCGGGCCTGCGCCAGGCCCAGACCGGCGGCGCCGGCCTTGGTGGTGAAGAAGGGCTCCGAGGCGCGGGCGATGACGTCGCGGTCCATGCCCGGGCCGGTGTCGCGCACCGACAGGCGGGCGCCGCCCTCGGTCGTCTCCAGCCGCACGGCGACCGAACCCGAACCGTTCACGGCCTCGACGGCGTTGGCCACGAGCGCCCGCACGGCGCCCTCGAAGGCCACGGGATCCATGCGGACGACGGCGGGGCCGGAGGGCCCCTCGATCATCAGGTCGACGCCGGGACCGGCCAGGGCGCGCAGACGGCTTTCCATGGCGCGCAGCAGGACGCCGGCGTCCAGGGTCTTCGGCGAGATGGCCTCATCGACCGACAGGGCCGACAGACGACGCGTCATCGACTCGCCGCGCTGGCCGGCGGCCAGTGCGGCCTGACCCAGACGGCGAACCCGGGCGGGGTCCTCGGCCTGCTTCAGCATCATGTCGAGCGCGCTGGTCATGACGCCCAGCAGGGCGTTGAAGTCCTGGGCCACACCGCCGGTGATACGACCGATGCCTTCCAGACGGCGGATATTGTCTTCCTCGGCGCGGGCGCGGGCCTCGATGCGATCGGCCTCGGCCATCGCCGTCTCGGCCTCGGCGCGGGCGGCCTCGGCCTGACGCAGGGCGGCGTCGCGTTCCACCCGCAGGGCGTCCAGCTCGGCGGGATCGATGACCGGGACGGGGACCGGTTGATCCTCCTCGATCGCGTCCGGTCCCGGAACCACACCACCGAAGGGGGCTTCGGCCTCGACGGAGGCGCTTTCGGCGACCTCGGGGGCGGCGAAGTCCGGATGGACGTCGAAAGCGGGGGCTTCGACCTCGGGCTCAACCTCGACCTCCGGTTCAGCCTCAGGCTCGGGCGCGAACTCAGGCTCGGGGAAGTGTTCGTCACCGGCCAGCAGCAGGGTGTCGACCACCCCCTCGGAGGAGGTCAGGGGCAGGATGCGCCAGGCGATGGTCGTGCCGTCGGCCTGGGTCGCGAAGATGATGTCGGCGGCGCCGGCCGGGGCCTGAACGGCCGCGCGCAGGGTCTGGCGCGCTTCGACCCGTTCGCCGTCGGCCAGGAAGGTTTCGGCGAAGTCGGCGCCGATGACGCCCTCGCGGCGGCCCAGACGATCCAGAGCGACGGGATTGGCCTCACGCACCACGCCGTGGGTCGAGACCACGACCAGACCGCTGGTGGCGCTGTCGAACACCCGGCGGGTCAGGTCGGCGTCGGGGTGGACAAAGGCGGGCTCGGGCGCGGGCGGCGCCTCGGGCGTGACCAGGCCTTCGCTCTCCACCACGGCGGCGGTGGAGCCGATGATCTGGCCGTATTCGTTCTCGATCGGCATGGCCGTGACCGAGACCAGCATCTTCCGCCGCGACGACGGATTGGCGAGAATGTGCTGGAAGCCGCGAACGGTCTGGCCCCTGAGCGCGCGGGCGCTGGGCAGCATGTCGGGCGGGATCGGACGGCCGTCCGGGAAGGTGATGCCCCAGGTCGCCGAGTGGAAGCGCAGGCCCAGCAGCTCGGCGTCGCGGCGGCCCATCAGCTGGTGCGCGGCCTTGTTGGCGAAGACGAACTTTCCTTGGGTGTCGGTCTGGACCAGGGCGACCGGAATGGCGTTCAGGGTCTCGAACAGCCGTTTATCGGTCTCGGCGGCGACCTTCTGAACCTGGTTCAGCTCGCCCGAGGCGCTTTCGTGGCGGCCGCGATTGCGCACGGCGAACCAGATGGCGATCAGGGCGACGACATGCCCGGCGACGGCGAGCACGGCGAAGACAACCGTCCAATTGACCTCGCCCTCAAGCAGCATGAACTCAAACGTCCCAATCTGGCGCCCTGCACGCGCAAGGCCATTACGCCGCGCAAGGACCGCACCACTTTCCCCGACCGCGCGATCCGGGAGCCGCTTTCCTTCCCGTCGCACGGGACGGCGTCAAGCGAAGCGTTGAGCATTAACCATCCTCATGTGAACCGGGCGTGAAAAAGGGGCCGGACGTCGCCGCCCGGCCCCCATTCCTTTTGCGCTGCCGCTCGCCACGCGGTGGCTCGCTGCTTGAGCGCGAAGCGCCTGCGCTCAAGTCGCGAGGGTCCGCGACCCGAGCATAGCGCTCCTGGGTGTCAGAACTTCACCCGCACGCCGCCGAAGACGTTGTAGCCGAACTTCTCGTACTCATAGGTCCGCTCGCGCGAGCCGTAGTAGCGGACGCCCGCCGAGTCGGTCAGGTTCTTGGCCTCGCCGAACACCTCAACGCCGTTGCCGAAGTCGTAGCTGGTGGTGAAGTCCAGCTGGCCACGGCCCTCGACATAGAGGTCCATGCCCGGACGGGTCGCGTCGATGGCTTCGAGGAAGTCGCTGCGGTGGGTGTACGAAATGCGGGCGCTGAAGCCGTACTTCTCGTAGAACAGGGCGGCGTTGTAGACCGTGTCCGACTGCCCCGGCAGGACGAAGGTGTTGCGCCCGGCGTAGCTGGCGGCGGTTTTGATCTCGGCGTCCGTCACCGTGTAGTTGGCGAAGACGCCGAAGCCCGAAGCCCAGCCCGGCAGGAAGTCGAAGGTCTGCTGCCAGTTGAACTCGACGCCGGCCAGGTGACCGTCCGGGGCGTTGACGGCCTCGGTGTAGATCGCGGTCGTGATGGCCGGAGTGGTCGGGTCGGTGAACGGCGTCTGGGTGTTCAGCGTGAACCGGTAGTCGGACAGGTCCTTGTAAAAGGCATTGACCGAGATCACGCCCAGCGGACGCAGATAGTATTCCAGACCCGCGTCGATGTTGTTCGACAGGGCGGATTCGAGGTTCGGATTGCCGCGGGCGAAGGTGACCGTGCTGCCCTCGCTGGTCTCGACGACGCGGGGAACGATCTCGGAATATTCCGGACGCGAGATGGCGCGCGTCAAGGCGAAGCGGCCGATCAGGCTTTCGCTGAAGCTGTGACGCAGGGTCAGGTTGGGGAAGAAGTCCGTCCGGTCGTTGCTGACCGACGTCAGGGTCCCGGTCGTGGCGTTGCGGGGCACCACGATGGCGGAGCCGTCGAAGTTGGTCTGTTCGACACGCAGGCCGATCAGGACGTTGGTGGCGCCGAGGTCGAACCGGGCCTGGCCGTAGCCGGCGATGATGTCCTCATTGGCGGTGTAGTCGGCGCTGATCGACTGCGGCAGACGACGAGCAGCGGCGTTGGTCGAGGTGGCCCGGATTCCGTCGAGGTAGGCGGCGACCAGATCGTGGTCGAACTTGACCCCGAGGTTGTAGTCGTAGTTCTGCGACACCCGGTCGCTGAGCAGGGTCGCAAGAGCGCCCGGATTGACCGGCGCGGTGGTGGTGCGGTCGCGATAACGCTCTTCGTCCGCATAGACGTCGCGGGTCGAGTATTTGGCGCCGAACTTGAGCGTCACCTCATGGCCGCCGATGACGGTCGGCAGTTCGACGTTGGTCTTGAACGAGACGTCTTCCTGCTCGGTCGTGTTCGTCCGGTAGGTGTTTTCGCGGAAGGTGTAGTTCGTCGGCGTCAGATAGTAGGTCGAGGCGAACGGCGAATAGGTCGGTGCATAGTGGTCGGTGGTGTCGTAGCTCAGCGTCTGCGAGCCCGAGCGATAGACCAGCTCGTCGCGGTGCGGATAGCTCTGCTCGCTCCTGGCCCAGGCCAGGGTCGCATCCCAGACCGCGCCGTTGCTGAAATCATGTTCGCCGCCCAGGTTCAGGGTGGTGATCTGGTTGTTCTGGGTGCGGTGGCGCAGCGCCTTGTAGATACGGGCGCCCGTGAAGGTCGCCGAATGGTCGGTCGAGCCGGCCTGAAGCGTGCCGTCGGAGTAGGTGAAGCGCAGGCTGTCTCTATACTCGTCGTCTTCGAACTCGGCATACGATCCGCGCAGCCAGGCGCGGGTTTCTTCGGTCGGACGCCATTCCAGCGCGCCGGTCAGCGCCTGACGGGTGCGCTTGGTCTCGTAGTCCTTGAAGAGGGTTTCGTCGATCGTATAGCGGTTCGTCGTGGCGTTGTAGTTCCAGGCGTTCTCGACGTTGTCGGGACGGCGATTGGTCTCGGAGAAGCTGAGCGACAGCAGGGCGCCGAAGGTCTGGTTGGGACCGAAGACGTTCGAGATCGTCGCGCCAGCGCGGGTGTCGGAACCGCCGTAGTCGTTGTAGCTGCCGCCGCCATAACCGCTGAACGACAGACGGCGTTTGTCGAACGGCGAGCGGGTCTTGATGTTGACCGCACCGGCGATCGAGTCGGCGTCCTGGCTCGGCGACAGGGTCTTGGAGACCTCGACGGTCGAGACGATGTCCGACGGCAGGGTGTCCAGATCGACCGCGCGAGTCGTCGGCGACACGGCCGGAATGGCCACGCCGTCGACCGAAACGGCGGTGAAGGCCGACGGAGCGCCGCGGACGTTGATGTAGCGGCCTTCGCCCTGGTCGCGCTGGATGGCGATGCCCTGAACGCGTTGCAGCGATTCAGCGACATTGGGGTCGGGGTAGCGGCCGATGGCGTCCGAGGACAGGACGTTGACGGTGCCGTCGGCGTTGCGCTGCTGGTTCAGCGAGCGGGCGATGCCGTCGGTGATCACGCCGGTGACGACGACGTCCTCGACCGAGGTGGCCGAGGCGTCGGGCGAGGCGGCCAGGACGATGTCGACGCTGGTCGGGGCGCCGGCCAGGATGGTGACGGGTTGGCTGGCGTCGGGCAGGCCGAGGTAGCGGATTTCCAGGGTCACGGCGCCCGGCTCAAGGCCGGCAAGGCTGAAGTTGCCCTGGGTGTCGGTGACGGCGCGGCGGCCGGTCTCGCGCACCACGACCTCGGCGCCCGGCAGGTTCGAGCCGTTGGCGCCGGCGACGTGGCCGTACAGGACTTCGCCCGCGGGCGCTTCGGCGGTGACGGGAGCGATGGCGGCGTCGGCGGCCTGAACGGCGCCTGCGAAGGCCAGCGGCGCGATGGCGGCGCCGAGCAGAAGAGTCAGTCTCATGATGTCATCCCCAACGGGCCGGGCGTTGCGCCTCTGGCCGGATTGGGGCCGGATAACGGCGGGCGTTGACGCGTCGGTGACGGCCAGATGACGGGAATCTTCGCAAATTTACTCGATTAAGTGACGGTTGTTCAGGATACAGACGGATTATCACCGACCTCCGTTCGATGCGTCACATCGACACCGTTGACCGAACGGCGGCGCCCGTGGTCTTGCCGCCCCCCTGAATTTCACTTTCCCGGGACCGGAGACGACCCATGCGCCGCACCCTGACCACCCTTTTGACCGCCGCTTCGATGGGGGCCCTGGCCGCCTGCGCTACCCATGAGGTCGACTTCCAGGGCGAGGGCGCAGGGTTCATCGGCGAGGGGACGACGGTCCACGCCGTACTCGAAACCCCCTCGGTCGGCGCCCCCGGACAGGATGCGGCGGACGATCCTGCGGTCTTCGCCTCCGCCACGCCCATCGTGGTGGAAGGCCATTCCGTTCAAGGGTTTGTGGCGGGCACGGACAAGAAGTCGGGTCTCTATATCTACGGCCTCGAAGGTGAGATCCTGCAGTTCCTGCCCGAGGGCCTGCTCAACAACGTCGACCTGATCGACGGCCTGGTCGTCGACGGCCGACGCCAGATCGTTCTGGGAGCCAGCGACCGGACGCCGGGCAAGGTCGGGGTGACCCTGTATCTGTTCGACCCGGCCGGGACGGGCGCCAATGCCGTGCGCCTGTGGGGCCGGATTCCGACCGACGTGGTCGAGCCCTACGGCTTCTGCTTCGCCAAACGCGGCGAAGCGATTGACGCCATTCTGGTGGGCCACGAGGGCGAGATGCGACAATATGCCCTGACCGCCTCCGCCGACGGCCAGCCGGTCGCCCGGGAGCTTCGGCGGTTCGAGATCGGCTCCATCTCGGAAGGCTGCGCGGCCGATCCGCAGACCGACGCCCTTTATCTGAACGAGGAGAATGTCGGCCTGTGGCGCTATGGCCTGAACCCCGCCTCGGGCGCGGTCCGCACCCTGATCCAGCCGATAGCACCCGGCGTGCTGGTCGCCGACGCCGAAGGCCTGACGACCCTGGCCGATGGCGACAAGCGCTATCTGATCGCCTCCAGCCAGGGCGATTCGACCTTCCCCGTCTGGCGCATCGACGGCGCGGCGCCGGCCTATGTCGGCCGTATCGTGGTGCGTGACGGGGTGGTTGACGGCGTCACCGGCACCGACGGGGTCGCGGCCCTCGGAGGCCGGGTCGGCGACCGCTTCCCCGAAGGCGTCGTCGTGGTTCAGGACGACGTCAACGAAGGCGGCACCCAGAACTTCAAATACATCGACTGGCGCGACATCCGCACCGCCCTGGGTCTCTGACGGACCGCCTACTCCAGCGCGTCAGGACCGGCCTGTTTGCGCTTGCCGAACAGGCCGTGCCCGCTGTGGCGGCGTTGGAACAGGTTCATGAAGAACAGGCCCAGCGGGATCAGCCAGTAGGCGAAACCCGGCGCCCAGGGCGTGATGCGAAGCGGCAGAACCCAGGCCAGCAGGGCCGAGAACAGTCCGGCCAGGGTGATCAGCCCCCAGACGGCGCGCGATTCCCGCGCCTCCTCCCGGTCGGTTTCCTCCAGCCCGGCGACCGCGCCCCGCTTCAGGGCGTGGCCGTACAGCAGGAAGTAGAGCCAGCACAGAAGGGCGAAGCCGATCCCATAGACGGTGTAGACGTCGCGCAGCTGGGCCAGGGTCTGGATCAGACCTCGCCCCGGCAGGAAGCCGCCGGTGAAATAGGCCGCACCCGCCTCGGTCAGGAGCCGAAGGGGGAAGACGTAAATCAGGATCATGAAGACGATGGCCAGGCTCAGCGTCGCCGACCAGCTGTCGCGGATCGGGGCCAGCCGCCCGAAATTGCGGTGCGCCAGCCAGAACATGACCACCAGACCGAACCCCGCCGCAAAGGCCGGGATGCGTCCCAGCGCCCGCATCAGGTCGCCGAAGTCGTTGAGCGGCTCCGCGCCCGCGATGATCAGAAGAGTCACCGCAAAGGCGAAGGAGGCGTCGACGAAGGCGTCCAGCCGCGCCGTCTCCACCGGCCTGACCGAGGATCGTCTGCTCCCGTCCATCCTTCGCCCTCCCCTGAAAGGCGACGATGGCCCGCCCGACGCCTTTCGGCAACCGACGCTTTCTGACGGCCTTCCCCGAGCCTTTTCCCGGCGACCCGACGTCCCGGGAAAGAGACGTGTGCGACGAGAAGGCTCTGGCGAATGCGTCGCAGAACGAATAACGTCGTTTCGTCAGCTGTGTGACGTCCACGGCGACGGACGGCCCGCCCCGAACCTCGCTGGTTGAACCTCACGGTTCCAATATTGCCGGTTGAACCTCCGCTGGCTCCGGGACGGGCCGTCATCATTCCGTCGCAAGTCATAAGTGGACTGTATCCGCGCAGATCGTCTTTACCGACCATTGCAAAGACAGCCTCCAGACACCGCAGGTTCAATACTTGGAGCCGCATAAGCAGAACTTCTGAATTGTTGCGGACAATTCACTTGAGGCGAACGGCGATCGGTGGCGTTTGACCCACGGGCGACCTCTGTCCCCATTTGCCGTTCGGGGGAACGGCCGGTCTTTCGAGATCGGGAGGGCCTGGTGTTCCAGCACCGGGCCCTCCGTACCCATCCCGCCAAATCGCAACCTCCGGAATCATTGACGCCCGTCCCTTTCGGGCGCTCACTTCCGGAAGAACGGCGTTGTCAGCGCCGGTCGGGGGGCGGCTCATGATCTATGTGATGTATCTGGTGGTCGGCGTCGCCGTGGCAGGCCTGCTGTATCTCGTGATCCGCGACGCGCTGGACCGACGCCGCGTCGAGGTCAAACGCCGCCGGGACCGCTAGGATCTGAAGGCTGAGGCCTGAAAACAGAAAAGCCCGATCCTTGCGGATCGGGCCTTCGGTTCGACTGGAGCGGGCGAAGAGATTCGAACTCTCGACCCCAACCTTGGCAAACTCACGCCGCCCGGGGCGTAGACAGAAAATGAGGCCTGAGCCTGAAAACAGAAAAGCCCGATCCTTGTGGATCGGGCCTTCGGTTCGACTGGAGCGGGCGAAGAGATTCGAACTCTCGACCCCAACCTTGGCAATGTTGGGGATCAGCATTTCCGGGCTTTTCAGGGCGTTCCAAAATACGCCATTACTAGCTGTTTTACATAGATTTTTATGTTCATCCGATTGCGGAGCGTTTCGGCCGGTTTCGTTTGAGTTGGTAGCGGAGTGGTAGCGGTGGCTCGGAAATGAGCGTATATTTCTATCACCATGACGAAGCAAAAGCTCACCAAGCGCGTGGTTGAGAGCGCGCCCGTTCCGGAGACCGGCGAGGGTCGAATCTGGGACAGCGAGATCGCGGGCTTCTGCCTTCGGATCTACCCCGGGACCGAGACCCGACAAGGTCATGCCGCCAAGCCGGTCCGAAAAATCTTCGCCATCAAGTACCGGGTCCGCGGGATCCAGCGCTGGCTGACGCTCGGCGAGCATGGAGATGGGCCGGACAAGCTCACGGCGGATCGGGCTCGCAGGGAGGCGGCGTCGGTGGTGGTCGATGCCCGGCGCGGCATCGATCCCGGCGAAGCCCGCAGGCGCATCGACGGGCTCACCGTCAAAGGCCTGGTCGAGCTTTATCTGGAGAAGGGGCCGAACGACAAACCGACCAAACGGGACTCGTCGTGGGCCATGGACCGAACCAACCTCGAACGCCATGTCGTCCCCCTGCTTGGGAAGATGGCCCTTGATACGGTCACTCGCGACCACATTACCGGGATGATCCGATCGATCACAGCGGGAAAGACCGCCAAGGATGTGAAAACCAAATTTCGGGGTCGATCCATCGTGAAGGGCGGCGCCGGGATCGCGGACCGGACCTATTCCACCCTGCGGGCCACCTTCAACTGGGCGATCGACAAAGGGCATTTCGCCGGGCCGAACCCCTGCGCGAAGGTCGAGCGCAAACTCCGGCCGGCGGTCGAACGCTTCCTGTCGGAGGCTCAGGCCCAGGACCTGATCGCCGCCCTCGACGCCCTTGAGGCGGATGCGACGATTTCGGAGCGTCAGGGCGCGGTCTATCGGCTTCTTCTGTTGACCGGCGCGCGGCGCAACGAGATCGCGGGCCTGCGCTGGACGGAGGTCGACTTCGATCGGCGCCGGCTCGTGCTGCCGCCGAGCCGCACCAAGGCCGGCGGCCGCACCGGCGATCGGCGGATTTCTCTGAACGACATGGCGTTTGGAATCCTGCAGCGTCTCTACAGAACCCGCAGTCGAAGCCAGTTCGTCTTCCCGGCCACCAAGGGCGACAACGGATATGCGACGTCCGAGTCCAAGATCTGGCGCGACAAGGTGCTCCCCAAGGCCAAGCTGGAAGGCGTCCGCATTCATGACCTGCGCCATAGTTTCGCGAGTTTCGCCCTGGCTGACGGGGCCAGTCTGCCGATGATCGGCAAGGCGCTCGGACACGCCAACAGTCGCGCCACGGAACGGTATGCCCATCTGAGCGACGATCCGGTTCGGGCGCTTGCGGAGCGGATTGGTGAGCGTTTCAGTCCTAAGGCTTGAACCTCGGCCGATGCGCTGGACCCTCTCGATCCAATGCCTTAGTTTGACTTTATTGCTATCAAGACACTCCTAGTGTCTTGATATGCTTTTCCCTAAACCGAAGAGTTTGACAATCTTCATACTAGGACACTAATAGTGTCCAAATGCTAGGAAAGCTAAACAAGCTCGAACGGATTCTGCCGGAAGGCCTTCTGGTCGATTCCGGCTGGATGAACGAGAACGGCTATCCCAATTCTCTCCGCGCCAAATACGTCGCGTCGGGACGCCTGGAACGGACGGCGCGGCGGGTCTATCGCCGTCCACGCGGACCCCTCGACTGGCCGACAGCCGTCCTTTCGCTCCAGGCCCTGCTCGACTATTCCATCGTGGTCGGCGGACGCACCGCGCTCGAGTTGCAGGGCTATGCCCACTACCTTCCTGCCGCCCGCAAGGAGGTTCATCTCTATGGCGACGAGACCCCGCCGACCTGGCTGGCCGACCTGCCGCTTGACGTCGCGTTCAAATATCACCCGTCCCAAAGGCTCTTCCGGAACGCCCGATACTTCGAGGTCGCCCGGCTCCACGACGACTCCGGCGAAACCGGGCTCCTGGCGGACTGGGCCCGCACCGCGGTGGTCGACACACCGCTGGGCCACTGGCAATGGCCCTTGCGCCAGTCGACGCCCGAGCGCGCCATCCTCGAACTTCTGGACGAACTGCCGGATCATGAGAGCTTCGACCAGGCGGACCAGTTGATGGGGGCCCTGGCCACCCTCAGCCCGCGACGGCTCCAGCGTCTGCTCGAGGATTGCGTGAGCGTGAAGGTCAAACGCCTGTTCTTCTATTTCGCCGACCGGCACGGTCACGCCTGGCTCAAGGCCCTCGACCGCAGCACGATCGATCTGGGCAGCGGCAACCGTGTGCTCGTCAGGAGCGGCCGCCTCGACCCGACCTACAGGATCACCGTGCCGAGGTCGCTCGATGCCGGTCAGTGACGTCTACGCCCGACAGGTCCGCCTTCTCGTCCGCACCCTTCCGCTCGTGTTCCAGGAACCCTGCTTCGCCCTGAAGGGCGGCACGGCGATCAATCTGTTCGTCCGCGATCTGCCGCGTCTGTCGGTGGACATCGACCTGACCTATCTCCCCGTCGAGGATCGTGATGCGTCTCTCACCGCGATCGATGCGGCCCTGAGGCGGATCGCCGATGCGATCGAACAGGCTCTGCCGGGGTCTGTCGTCGTCCGCGGCAAGGGCGGAGCCCAGCCGGTGATCGACAAGCTGCTTGTTCGGGCCGACGGGGCGGTGATCAAGGTCGAGGTGACGCCCGTCCTGCGCGGCGTGGTGTTTGAGCCTGAGATCCGGCCGGTTTCAGCGGCGGTGGAAGAGCGCTTCGGCTATGCCGAGGCCCGGATGGTCTCCCACGCGGATCTCTACGCCGGCAAGATCATGGCGGCGCTGGACCGCCAGCATCCCCGCGACCTGTTCGATGTCCGCGACCTTCTGGCCAATGAGGGGGTCACACCGGAGCTCAGACAGGCCTTCGTGATCTATCTGGCCAGCCACCATCGGCCCATGGCCGAGGTGCTCCGCGCCCATCCCAAGGACCTGGCCCAGGAGTTCGAACGCGGGTTCGACGGGATGACGGAAGACCCGGTGGACCTGGAGGATCTCATCGCCGCACGCACGGCTCTGATCACCGCCGTTGTGGATGACATGCCCGAGGCGCACCGCACCTTCCTGATCGGGTTCAAGGCCGGCGCGCCCGACTGGGACCTGATCGGCCTGCCCGACGCCGCCCGACTTCCCGCCGTGCGCTGGAAACAGTTCAACCTCGACAGGCTGGAGCCGGCCCGCCGCGCCGATATGGTGGACCGACTTCGACAGACCTGGCCCTCGCCCCCCGGCTGAAAATCCCGGAGCCGACTCAGCCGACCTTCAGTCAATCGCGTCTCGCACTGACCCGCCGGGTGAGGACGCCCAGCGCTCCGGGGCGCATACGCCAAAGACGACCTGGCCGGGACGCGACGATGACGAGGGCCTCCTCCCCGCTCCCAGGCGCATAATATTCGACGCCATCGGCGTCGGACGGCGCCGAGAGAAGGCCTCCCGGCACGTAGCGATTGCTTTTGATCGCCCGGTCGATGCGCGCATTTCGGACCCGCGCCGGCAACCGGGTGGTCGCCGCATGGAAGGCGTCGACATAGAGCCATTGCGGTCGATCATCATCCGCACAATGCGCCCGGAGCGCCTCGAAACCCGCCAGATCACCGGCCAGGATCAGGCAGGCGCCGAGCAAGGGCGCGGCCTCAAGGGGATCAAAGGCGTCCAGGATCAGCAGTCGACGGCATTGGGCGATCGCCGCCTCGTATTCGCGCCGGTCAAAACAGCAGGCGGCGTAACCGGCGCAGGCGCGCAGATAGGGCCGGGCATGCAGATTGCTCCAAAGGACCCCGTGGTCCGCGTCCAATCGGGCGCCGGCCTCGCGACGTGCGAGCTCCCGGGCGGCGAGCCAGGCCGTCGCCGCCTCCGTCGTTCCCGGCGGCGCGACGTCCGCGGCGGCCAGATAGCCGTCGAGCAGGGTCGCGTCGGCGCGGATGGCTTTCAGAGCCAGTGCGGGCCTCTCGCTTGGCGGCGCGGCGTCCATGGCGTCGAGGCAAGCATAGGCCGCGTCGCGCGCCTCCTCTGGGTCGCCTTCCAGAACCATCATCGGCATGCGGTTCATCCCTTTCCAGCCTCCTCCGGGTTCAGTCCGCGCCGGAACCGGTGGTTTCAACGAAGGTCCAGCCCTTGTTCCAGGTCATCGGCTGGCCGGAGAGCGACCGGGTCGCCGGGCTCCACCAGCGTTCATAGCGCTTGCCCTCGAAGGTGACGCGGTCCCTGTGACCAGTACCCGGGAAGGCGGCGTCGAGGCGCGCTTCAAGCCTTTCATGGTCGGTCCGGGCCAGAACACCGGACGCCTTCAGGGTTCGGGTGAGCGCGGCGACTCTCTCGCGGGCCTCTCGCACCAGCGTCGCATATTTGTTGGGATTGTTGCCGTCATACGAGTCCTGGCGCGCGAGCGCGGCCTGCAGTGCGGCCTTCGCCGCCTCGAGATCGTCAAGAGTCGGCGAGGACATGGTGGTTTTCCGGCGAGGAAAGGCGGGCGGCGTCGCGATCAACGAGGGCCTGGGCGACGGCGAGGATGGATAGATGGGCGTATTCCGCCATGATGAGGGCGTTCACGCTGGCCTGCCGGGTCGAATAGACCACGAGCCCATGCAGGGCCGCGTGACGGTTCGGCACCGGATCGGCGGCCACCTCCGCCAGGCGTTCCGGGGTCTTCACCTGGGAATACAGGTGGTCGGAGAACATCCGGTAGAGTTTGAAGCTGACGACGCCAGTGCGGGTGAAGTTGGCCACTCCCAGGGCGTCCACGGATTTTCTGAGCTCGCGCAGACTGGCCTGGGACGTCACGCCGTGCCCCTGCAACGTCTCGCGCGCCTTGCGTTCGATATCCGGGAACAGGGTGCGCGGGGTCGCACGGAAAAGCTCGAGTCGGTGCGCGACGAGCGCCTCGTCGAAGGTCGCAAGGGTTTCTTCATCGAAGGCGTGGGTCTGGAGGCGGGCGCGAAAGGCCGCCTCCACCGCTGGCCATTCCTCCTCGTAAAAGGCCTCCACGATCCGGCGCGCCACAGCGGGGTCCTGCTCGGCGGGATCGAGCCGGTTGAAGGGTGTCGTGTGGTGGGGCAGCCAGCCGCTACGGTCCAGGGCGTGAAAGCGCACCCAGGTGTCGAGCAAGGACGACAGGAGAGGCTCATTGGCCAGCACCCATTCCTTCGCTCGCACCGCCGCCAGACGCAGGATGCGAAAGACCTCGACGAATGAGGTCACATTCGTCGCCAATGTCGTTGTCACGGTCGTTTCCGCCGCCATCTCCCATCCCTGTTTCAGGCGGGCTTCCCCCACCGTACGCGACGCCGGCAAAACAACTTTGACTAGCGGACGCCTTCAGTCGACCATGGCCCGGACGCTTCGGGGAAGCGACCACGATTCTATCGGACGTCGAATGAAATACGCCTACGAGGACCTGAGTCCCGAACAGTTCGAAACCCTCGTGGTCCTGATCTGCAAGGTTCTTCTGGGCGCCGGGGTGCAGGGCTTCGCAAAGGGGCCCGATGGCGGCCGGGATGCGAAATTCGTGGGCACGGCGCAGCTCTATCCCAGCACTGCCTCGCCCTGGAGCGGGCCGGTCTCCTCTGCGTCTCAGGACGTACGGGCCGGGTTTCGTGTTTCTGGGGTGCGCTGATGCCGACACCCTATGCCAAACCCCTCCGGCTGTCCCTGACCAGATCGCCCTGCTTCGCGGACGCGGGCTGGGGATCAAAGATGTGGACCGGGCTGAAGCCGCCCTGACCAGGGGCGGGTATTATCGGCTCTCTGAAGATTGGCGTCCGGTGCGGGAGTCGGAGGTGGTCGAGGCGGGCAAGGGCCCATCGTGCGCGAGACCTTCGGCGCCGACGCCCGTTTCGCTGGTGTCGTTGATCTCTTCGTTTTCGACAAGCGCCCCTTGGTCGGCGCTCAGGTGGCGCCCTGGCTGTCCTAACGGCGAGAGACAGAAACGCCAGTCGGATGGCCAAAGGCTTCCGCGACAGGGCTCACGAAAAAGCCGACATCCGTTATGAGAGTCCGCATGGCCAAATACGATCCGCTTCGGGACTATCTTCGCAGGCAGAAGACCGACGACCTCGAGCTCTCCTTCGTCGAGATGGAGCGCAAGATCGGCTATATGCTGCCCAAGAGCGCGGGCCTGCCGCAATGGTGGGCGAACCCGACCGACCCGGCGACTCCCTCCGTACAGAGCAGGGCCTGGGGCGACGCCGGCTTCGACGCTGTCCTGATTGTCGGCGCGGACCGCGTCCGTTTCAAGCGGGTCGAACCAACCGCCTGCCGCCCCTAGCCTCCGAAGTCGAACGCCGTCTGGTTTTCAGGAACGGCGGCTTTGCGTTTGCGGCGGGTCTTGGCGGACAGGTCCGGGCTCGTCACGATTTCCGGCGGCGGTTCTGGCTGGGGCGCTTCCAGGATGGGCCTGACCGATGGCTTCACGGGCTCGGGCCTTGCCGGAATGGCGCGCGGCTCCGGCAGACGGCGCGGCGTCCGCGCTCGTCGCCAGGCCAGGATTTCGCTTTGCCACCAACCGACTCGGTTGCGAGAGACCTGGACACAGGCCGGGAAATCTCCGGTCTTCTGCATGCGCCAGACCGTCGTCCGGCTCAGACCGCAGATGACCTTCACCTGGGACCAGGGCAGAATCCGGTCTTCCAGCTCGTCGAAGGGTGGGACGGTCACCGTCTCCATGACACGGCCTCGTCCGCCCGGCGCTCCAGCACCTCCGCCAGCAACCGGGCATCCCGCGCCGCATCGACGGGATCACGGACTTCCCAGGTTCGCAGAACGTCCTTCAGCGCGAAGCTGACCGCCGGATCGATCAGCAGATCGGCCACCGTGGGCGCCCAGTCGGTCCGGAACCCTTCCAGACCCACGTCACCCATGGCGCCGCCCCCGTGCCGCCGGTGGCGCGGAAGCCCGCAGGTCACTGACCTGTTCGAGCGCCCAGGCGCGCAGCACGCCACGCGGATAATAGGGTTTGTGACGAACGTGGAGGCAGGGCGGCCCATCGCCGCCGGTCGACCACAGCCGGGCGAGGGTCTCGGGTTTCATGCGGATGCCGAACTGGATCAGGAAGGCCGACGCCTCCTTGCGCGTCAGCAGGTCCTCGTCGGCGGTCCCGGCCAGGGGCGCGACCGGCTCGGTCGCGGGGGTCATCGCGCCGGCTCCGGCGCCCGGCATTGCCGGGAGTTGCGGGCGCCGCGACCGGCCGAGAGCGCCAGATAACAGTCCACCGCAGCCGCGACATAGGCCTGGGTCTCGGCAATATTGGGGATGCGGCCGAGCCGGGCGACGCGGTCCGGCCCCGAATTATAGGCCGCGAACGCCAGCCGGACGTCCCCGAAGCGGAGCAGCTGCCTGGCCAGATAGTCCGCCCCGCCGTTCAGGTTCTCGATCGGATCGAACCGGTCGCGGACCGCGAGGTCCGCAGCGGTTCCCGGCATCAACTGGGTCAGGCCGCCGGCGCCGACGGGAGACACAGCATCAACCCGATAGGCGGATTCCACGATGACCAAGGCGTGGAGCATCTTGGGGTCAAGCCCATGCCGCTCGGCCGCGGCGGCGATCGCCTCCATGAAGGGCTGGGAGAGCGGCGCCAGCCGGGGTGTCAGATCCTCGGCGCCCGCGAGGTCCGAAACCGGTTGCAAGACCGGTCGGCCGAACAGGTCGCCGCCGGCATTGCGCCAGTCGACGGATTGGGCCGTGGCCTGACCCGCCAGCAACGCCAGGCTGCCGTCGCGGACGTAGTCGTCGAGTCCCCAGATCACAGCGGGCCGCTTGCGGATCGAAAAGGCGGGCGCGCGGGTGACCGGCGGAAGCATCCCCTGATCTCGGCGACGGCGTCCGTGCCGAAGGCCTCCAGGAGGGCGTCGAGCACGCCGGGCACGGCGGGCAGGCAGGCCATCTTCTCGATCAGGGCCGCCCGCAGAGCCAGCGCCTCCTGGCTGATGGCGGGTCGCCCGTCGTCCATCACCGGAACCAGGGTGATGGTCCCGTCGTCGTCCTCGATCGCCTCCATCAGATGGATGGGGAAGGCCTCGCGCAGATAGTCGAGGACGTATTCACGCGGGGTCAGGTCTATCGACAGATTGTTCCATTCCTCGGGCGGGATAGAGGACAGGCGGCGCTCCATCACCGCCTCATTGGTCGAGACGATTTGCACGACGGCCGACCGGTCCGAAGCGAGGTCGTCGCGGATCGAGGCGACCAGGCTCGGTGCCTTCAGGCCTGCCAGCAGATGGCCGAAGAAGCGCAGCTTGGCGCCCTCGAAGGCGGAATGGACCGCTGAGGCCGCTTGGCCGCTTTTCGCCTTGCCCTCCTCATCATTGAGACCTGTCGCCTTGAGGGCCTCGGCCAGGTTGGCGTGGATCAGTTGGAAGGCCTCGGCCCACTGGTCCCAGATGGCGATATCATCCGACGTCAGCGGGTGGACGAGGGGTTCATATTCGACGCCCTCGAACGACAGGCTCCGCGCCACATAGAGGCCGAGCGCCTTGAGCTCGCGCGCCACCAGCTCCATGGCCGCGACCCCGCCCCGGTCCATGGCGTCGAGAAAGTCGGCGCGCGACATGAAGGGCGCCTCGGGTCCGCCCCACAATCCCAGCCGCGCGGCATAGGCAAGGTTCTCCGCCGTCGTCGCCCCGGTCGCCGAGACATAGACGATCCGGGCGTTCGGCAGCCGGTTCTGCAAGGCCAACCCAGCAATGCCTTGGAGCGAGGCCTTCTTCGCGCCGCGCGCGCCCTTGCCGCCCCCGGCCGCATTGGCCATCGCATGGGCCTCGTCGAAGGCGATCACGCCGTCGAAGTCTTCGCCGAGCCAGGCGACGATCTGGTCGAGCCGGGATTGACGACCGCCCCGCGCCGGCTGGCGCAGGGTGGCGTAGGTGGTGAACAGAATCCCGCGATCCAACCGGATCACGTCGCCCTGTTTCCAGCTCGAGAGGGGGACGATGTCATGGGCGCCGCCGCCGATCGCGGCCCAGTCGCGCCGGGCGTCTTCCAGCAGGGCGTCGTTCCGGGAGAGCCACAGAGCCCGCACCCGACCTTGGGCCATGTTGTCGGCGACGATGGCCGCGATCTGGCGGCCCTTGCCGCAGCCCGTGCCGTCTCCGAGAAAGAAGCCGCGCCGGAACTGGCCGGCGTCCGCGTCATCGTCGCGCACGAGAACCATCTCATGGGCCGTCTCGCCCGCACGCCACCGCCCCGGCAGTTCGGCGGCATGGGCCTCGCCGGCGTAGATCACCGTCTCGGCCTGGGCGTCGGAGATCCGGCCGTCGTCGCGCACGGCCGGTGGCAGGACCGGGCGATAGGTCGGCGCCGGTGGTGCGACCGAGGCCATGGGACCGGACTCGACCAGGGGCGAGGGATGGGGACGCGGATCGGGCAGGTCGATGCGGGCCGGGGCGTGGGCCTGATAGAGGCCGACGTCGCGGCCTTCTCCGGTCCAGGCGCGCACCGCATAGGCCAGAGGCGCCGCCCCCGCGAGGAAGCCGAGGCGGCCTGCCGGCAGGGCGAGGCCCCGTTCACGCGGGGCGAGGAGGGCCCCGGCGTCCAGGGTCAGACGCACTCGCGGCCTGGCCGTGGCGCGCGCCGGGAGCGCGGCGAGGATCCGGGCGGTCGCCTCAAGATCTTCGGGCTGATGCAGGAACCCATCCCAGGTCAGAGCCCCGCCGCGGTCCATCACCAACAGGCCCGTTTCGACGGAGGTACCGTGTTTGGCGAAGGCGCGCGCCGGGAAGGCGACGGCGCAGACCATGGCGCCGTCTCGCTCAAGCCCACGTCTCAAGGCGGTGTCGGCAAGAGCCGTCAGCGGGACGATCGCCGCCATCCGCCCGCCGTCCGCGAGGGACTTCAGCGCCGCAGCCAGATGGGCCTGAAGATCGGAGAAGGGCGGATTGCAGACTGCGACGTCGAACGTCCCGGCCTTGATGAGAAGGTCAGGGCCCTGGCGGCCGTCGTGGCGATGGCGGTCGGCGGCCGGGAACAGGCCGTCGAGCAGAGTTGCGCGCCCGGG
>Ga0209630_10002080_pt1 | contig 20028 bp, 15 predicted proteins | sample COG_01_FD_184745 | JGI IMG/M metagenome (GOLD analysis project Ga0209630, IMG submission 184745) | Pelagic Microbial community sample from North Sea - COGITO 998_met_01 (SPAdes) (version 2) | ecosystem: Environmental > Aquatic > Marine > Neritic zone/Coastal water | place: Helgoland, sampling... | reverse complement strand
TACAGGCCTCCAAGGGTCTGAACCCGAACCCGCTGTTCGATCGCGATTGGTATGGACAGATCAATCAGGACGTGACCCAGGCCGGCGTTTCGCCCGTGCATCACTATGTCACCCGGGGCTTCAAGGAGGGGCGCGAGCCCGGCCCCCTGTTCGACTCGTCCCTCTATCGCGAACTTCATCCGGACAGCGCGGGACAGAACCCCCTCGCCCATTACCTCGCCTCGTCCGCCAAAACCTTCCCCCATACGCTTTTCGACGAAGCCTGGTACGCGGATCGCTATCAGGTTCGTGACAAGCACCCGATTTACCATTACCTGAGCGAAGGTTGGCGAACAGGCACGGACCCGTCGCCCATGTTCAGTACCTTGTATTATCAGCATATGTATCCGGACGTCGCGGCGGCCGGGGTCAACCCCTTGCTTCACTACCTCGCGGTTGGTGATCGGGAGGGGCGCAACCCCAGTCCGCACTTCGACAGCCGCTGGTACCTCACGACCTACCCGGACATCGCGGCGTCTTCCCTGAACGCCCTCGTCCACTTCGTGCGGTACGGATTACTCGAGAACAGAAGCCCGCGCCCGGACTAATCCGGAGCGGGCGTAACCAGAAGGGATCAGCGCACTCCCAGCGCGAAGGTCCCGGGAAATGGAATATGACGGCCTGTATTCTCTTGACCGGCGGAGCCGGGTTCATCGGCTGCGAGATCGCCCGCCTGTTGCCGCGCGACCTGGAAATCGTCGCGGTCGACAATCTTCACCCGCAGGTGCACCGGACGCGCGAGCGGCCCGCGGCCCTGCCGTCGGACGTCCGCCTTGAGGTCGCCGACGTTCGCGACGCGGCGTTCTGGGATGACTTCTTCGGCCGCTACGAGCCCGAGATCATCTATCATCTGGCGGCCGAGACCGGGACGGGGCAATCCCTGACGGAATCGAGCCGGCACGCCAGCGTCAATGTGACGGGCACCGCCGAAATGCTCGACGGCCTGACCCGCAAGGGCCTGCGTCCGCGCCGCATCATCCTGTCGTCCAGCCGGGCGGTCTACGGCGAGGGCGCCTGGCAGTCGGGCTCCGGCGACCTGTTCTATCCCGGCGCGCGCTCCCACGCCCAACTCGCCGCCGGCCAATGGGATTTCACCGACCCCGCGGGAGGTCCGGCGAGGCCGTCGAGCCACGAGGCCGCCAGGGTCCACCCCCGGCCGACCAGCGTCTATGGCGCCACCAAACTGACCCAGGAGCACATCCTGGAGGCCTGGACCGGCGCGATGGGCGTGCCCTTGACCATTCTTCGCTTCCAGAACGTCTACGGCCCGGGCCAGTCGCCAGACAACGCCTATACGGGGATCATCACCCTGTTCCATCGCCAGGCGAAAGCCGGAAAGACGATCGAGGTCTATGAGGACGGCGCGATCGGGCGCGACTTCGTCTTCATCGACGACGTGGCGAGCGCTTGCGCGGCGGCGGCGACACACGACACCCCCGGCGTAGAGACCATCGACATCGGATCGGGCGTCGCGACTACGATCCATGACGCGGCGATCACGATCGCGGGCTATCACGGAGCGCCCACGCCGGTGATCTGCGGCAAATTCAGGGACGGCGACGTCCGCTGGGCGGTCGCCGACGCCACGGCCATGAAGCGCGTCTTCGGGGACAAGCCTTGCGTGAGCTTCGAGCAGGGCAGTGACGCGGTCGCGAAATGGCTGGTCGCCCAGGGGATCATATGACACCGACGATCACGCAGACCGCCGGGCGGCCCGCGACGGACGCGCCGGCCGCCCCCCGCGCCAACGCCTTGCTCTGGGTGGTCGAACGCCCCGAGCTCTGGCTCGAGACCATGCTGTCGCTTTGCGCGATGTCCGGCATCGCCACGGTCTTTGTCTGCGTCCACCACAGCGCCGACGATGTCGGCAAGGTCTTCAAGCACGACAAGATCAAGGTCATCGAGACCTTCTCCCTGCCGGACGCCGCCGCCGTCGCCGCGGCCGGGACAGGCCAGTTGCTGGTGGTGCTGGAACCGATCGCGGTGGCGCCCGAGGCCTTTGAACGGGCGATCGACTGGATCGACGAAGATCCCCGGATCGGCACCGTGTCCTTCCTGTCCAACGCGGCGGGCTACCTCAGCTTCCCGCACCGGAATAGTGAAGTCCCCGTTCCCCCGCCCGGCCACAACGAACAGACCCTGACCGAGCGACTGCGGACCCGCCTGCCCGACACGGGCCCTGTCCCGATCTCGAACCCGGAAGGCGCGGCGGTTCTGATCAATTGCGGCGCCCTGTCCACGTCCGACGGGCTCCAGCCGTGGCCGGACGCCGACCCCTTCTTCTGTCTGGTCGAATTCGGCCTTCGGGCGAGCCGCCGGGGCTTCAACAACTATCTCGACGCCGGCACCTTCGTCTGGCGCATGACGGCCCCGGGCAGCACCTCCGGCCTGACCCACGACGCGCCCCGTCACCGGCTGCACCTGAAGCACCCCTTCTTCCCGGGCCTTCACGACTACCAGCGCGACACGATGGCGACCCCTCTCGCCTCCGCGCTCGACCTCGCCCGGGCCAAGGCCCAGGGCCTCAGGGTCCTGATCGACGGCTCGGCCCTCGGGCCGCAGGAGATGGGCACACAGTTGCTCATCGTGGCCCTGACCTCCCAGCTGGCCGAGCATCCCGACATCAAGTCGGTGGCGCTCTGCGTTCCGGATCCCGCGAACATCCCCGCCTACGCCCAGCACCTCAGGCTGATGCCGAAGATCACCTTCCATCGCGCGGGCGGGTTGCATTTCCCGGACGCGCCGGAAGTGGACATCATCCACCGCCCTTACCAACCGATCGAGCCGATCCCCTGGGATCGCTGGCGCGCGCTCGGAAAGCGGTCGATCATCACCATCCAGGACCTGATCGCCTACCGGAACGGCTCCTATTTCCAGAACTGGGAAAACTGGGCCGGCTACCGGCTCAACCTCGAAGCCGCGGTCGCCCGGGCCGACGCCGTCTTCAGCATCAGCCATGACGTGCTCGGCCCCATTCGGGAAGAAAAGCTGGGCATCGCCGACGACGCCCTGTTCGTCGTCGAGAACGGCATCGACCATCGGTCGGAGAACGAACCCAGTTCCATCCCCTCCACCTTCCTGAGCCGGGGATGGCAGGCCGAACCGTTCCTGGTGATCCTGGGCGCGAACTATTCCCACAAGAACCGGGATCTCGGCATCCGGGTCTGGCAAAAGCTGCGCGAACGAGGCCGCAAGGAAAAGCTCGTTCTGGTCGGCGCCAACGTCCCCCAGGGCTCGACGCGGCTCGAAGAGGTCAAGCTTCTCCAGGGAAATCACGAGGACCTTCTGGTTCTCCCCGACGTCCCGGGCGAGGAAAGAAACTGGATGCTGAGGCACGCCTCGCTGTTCCTCTATCCCACGGCGGCGGAGGGCTTTGGCCAGATTCCGTTCGAGGCCGGCAGCTTCGGCTGTCCCTCTCTCTACGTTTCGTTCGGTCCCTTGCGTGAATTGACCGATGACCCCGACGCGCCGCGGCAGTACGATCTGGACGCCCTGACGGATCGGGCGGAGCTGCTGCTGACCGACCCCGACGCCGCCAGGAAGGCCGTCGCCGGAGCGCTCAGGAACATCGGCGACTACACCTGGAAACGGACCGCCGAAAAATCCGTCGAAGCCTATTTCTCCATTCTCGGTCGCCCAAGGGGGATGTGATGCCGATCAAACAGAAGACCTCGAACGACACGGCCAGACCGGCCGCGAAACTGCCCGAACTCGGGCTGGACCGGCTCTCGCTCGAGCAGGCCCTGATCGATGTGGAGGTCGCCAATCGTCGCGTCATCGAATTGACGCGCCGCCTCGCCGGCATGTCCAAGGAGCTGGCCGCCCTGCGCAGCCAGCTTTCGGGAAGCCACGTCGCCGCGATGGAAAGGGAGGTCAGCGACCTTCGCGCCCAGCTCGCGGCGTTGCGGCTTCAGAAGGCCAGGGAAATGGCCCTGACCGACCGCGCCGGCTGACCCGCCTCCTCCCATTCCTTCCCGCTCGACCAGAAGGCCCGCCATGAGCCGCCTCCGCGTATTGCACGTCATCACCGCCTATAACGGACGCGCCTTCGTGCCCCGCGCCATTCGCAGCGCCCGGCGCATGGACCAGACCGCCGCGGAGGTCGACGTCCTGATCCTTGACGATGCGAGTCCCGAGCCGGGCTGGAGCGCGGATCTCGAAAAGATCTGCGCGGAAGAGGGAGCGTCCTACTATTGCACGCCGCGGAACCTCGGCATCCCGCGCAACTGCAACCTCGGCCTCCTGGCCGCGGTGCATAACGGTTATGACTTCGTCACGATCAACAACTCCGACGTCATCTTCCCGAAAAACCTGATCACGGTGATGGTGGCGGCCTGCCAACAGCCGAAGGTGGGCTCGGTCACGGCCTGGTCGAACAATGTGTCGGTGTTCACCCTCCCGAATCAGGACCCGGACGCCCTGATCGCCGACCAGGCGGCCGTCGACTATATTTCGGAAACCCTGCACGAGACCTTCCGCAACAAGGTCATCGACACGCCGGCGGGCATCTCGTTCTGCATCATGATCCCGACCGCCGTCATCCGGGAAGTCGGTCTGAACGATCCGATCTTCGGTCGCGGATATTGCGAGGAAACCGACTGGAGCCTGCGCAGCCTGGCCTATGGCTATCGCATCTGCCTGACCCCGAGCGCCTTCGTCTACCACATGGGGCGCGGGTCAAATGTCTCCGCCGGTCTCGTCAGCGGCGCGCACACCACCGTGCCCGAGAACGAAGACATCATTGACATGCGCTATCCGGAGTTCCGCCAGCAGGTCACGACCTTCGAGCGCGAAACCGAACTCTGGGACGTCCGGGACCAGGCGATCGACGCCCTCATCGTCAAGACGGCCGGCGAGGTCGGTTACAGGATCGACCACGACAACAGCCAGATGACGGGGATGGAGACGCCGGACCTGGTTCATGTCGGCCTCAACCCCACCCTTGTTCCGCCCGTGCTGAGCGTGTCGTACCGGGGCTTCACCCAGACCTTCGAGGTCGGGCTGTCGACCGATCTCGTTGAGATCTTTACGGGACGATTCGGTCGTGCACCCGTATTGATTGACGGCTACGATCCGACCGTACTGAAGGAGCGATCCGCCAAGGCGGGTCGCAGCCCTCTCCGAACCTATCCGACGTCAGTCTGGCCAGTTTAAGGTGATTTAGAATGAAGGCAGCAGTGATTATTGGACATAGTCATATGTCCGCTGTCATCAACGCGCTTTTCCCTCGCCAGTATGAATGCACCGACCCCAGCCTCGGCATCGAATATTACGTTTTCGACACTGTGCGCATGGGTGGAGACTACCAGTTCTCCGTCGAGAAAGAGGGGGAGCCTGGAAAATACATTCTAAACCCTGACATCTTCCGGATGATTTCGGAGCGTATACCGGCGGATCGCGAGCTGATCTATGTGTCGATGTTCGGAGGCAACGCCCACAACGCGTTGAACCTGCTCGAGCACCCGCGCCCGTTCGAGATCATCATGCCCAGCCAGCCGGATCGCTATCTGGAAGGCCGCGAACTGATTCCCTACGGCTATATGCAGCGCATCATCGGCCGGCTCGCGGCGCCCTATGTGCTCAATATGATGACGCTGCGGGAAGCCGTCGACCAGCCGGTCTTCCACCTGGAATCCCCGCCGCCCTGCGGCGACAACGACTATATCCTCGAACACCTCGAGGGCTATTTCCGCTCCCAGGTCGAGACTCCGAAAATCGCTCCGCGCGATCTGCGCTACAAGCTGTGGAAACTGCATTCGGAACTCATCCGGAGCGCCAGCGAGCCGAACGACATTCGCTTCGTCGGCTCGCCGGTTCAGTCACAGGACAACGAGGGCTTCCTCGTTCCGGAGTGCTACGGCGGCGATTCGACGCATGCGGGACCGGCCTATGGCGACATGGCGCTGCGACATTTCGAGCGCATGCTGAACGTCCAGTACGCCGGATGGGCCTGGCTCTATTAGGATCTGAACATGGCGCAACATCCTTACCAGTCCATGCCCGACTACACGCGCTGGACCCGCGCGGTCGAACGGCCCGCATACTCCACCGTGGACCCGGTGGTGGACTTCCCCTTCGTGGTCGCGCCCGACGACAAGGTCGCCACCGCGGGTAGCTGCTTCGCCCAGAACATCGCGCGTCACCTGCGCAAGAACGGGTTCTGCTATTTCGTGACCGAGGACGGTCACCCTCTGGGCTCCGAAGAGGACAAGGTCGCCTTCAACTACGGCACCTACTCCGCCCGCTACGGCAACCTCTATACGGCGCGTCAGCTCGTTCAGCTCTTTGACCGGGCCTACGGTCGCTTCACGCCGATCGAGGACGTCTGGACAGGCCCCGAAGGCGGCTATGTCGACCCCCTGCGGCCGGCGATCCAGGTCGGCGGGTTCCCGAGCCTTGAAGAGCTCAAACTGGATCGGGAGATTCACTTCGCGGCCGTCCGTCGGATGTTCGAGGAGCTGGACGTCTTCGTCTTCACCCTGGGCCTGACCGAGGCCTGGGTGTCTCTGGAAGACGGAACCGTCTTCCCCGTCTGCCCGGGCGTCGCCGGGGGGACCTTCGACGAGGCGCGCTATGCGTTCGTGAACTTCTCGGTCGCGGACACCCTGGCGGACATGCGTGAGTTCCTGACGCGCCTGAGAAGCGTCAATCCGAAGTCTCGGGTCATCATAACCGTGTCTCCGGTGCCGCTCATCGCCACGGCCGAGAACCGTCACGTCCTGGTGTCGACGACCTATTCGAAATCGGTGCTTCGGGTGGTCTGCGAAGAGCTGTCCCGCTCGGAGACGGATGTCGCCTACTTCCCTTCCTACGAAATCATCGTCGGAAACTACAATCGCGGTCGATACTTCGCGGAGGATCTGCGTCAGGTCACCGAGGAAGGCGTCGAACATGTCATGCGGCTGTTCCTGGGACATGTCGCCAATGTCGAGACCGATGCGCCTCCCCCGCCCCCGGTGGAGCAGGAACCCGACCCCTATCTGGAAAGAATGACCCGTGTGGTGCAGGTGATCTGCGACGAGGAGCTGATCGAGCGCTCGCTCTAGCCCCGCCTCCAGGCGGCGTCGGGGGAAAGACAGACTGCCCAGGATCCCATCAGGTCATGTCGCCGACAGAGCGCGACCGACCGGATTTGAGAAGATGAATCCATGAAGCCCTTTGCAAAGACCCGCGCCAGAGCCCCGCTGCGCCTCGGCCTCGCCGGCGGCGGGACGGACCTGTCCCCCTATTGCGACACCTTTGGCGGGGCGATCCTCAATATGACGATCGACCGCTACGCCTTCGCGTCGATCATTCCCCGCACCGACGGCAAGGTCGTCTTCGAGGCGGACGACATCGGCGTGTCCGAAAGCTTCGAGGCCGACGAACCGCTGCACGCCGAACTGATTCTGCATTGCGGCGTCTATCGACGCATGATCGCCGAGTTCAACGGCGGCAAGCCCCTGCCCGTCACCGTCAAGACCACGGTCGACGCTCCCGCCGGCTCGGGACTGGGCTCCTCGTCCTCGCTCGTGGTCGCCCTGGTCGACGGATTCCGCGATATCCTTGGCGCACCGCTCGGCAAGTACGACGTCGCCCATCTTGCCTTCGAGATCGAGCGCCAGGACCTCGGCCTCTCGGGCGGTCGTCAGGACCAGTACGCCGCGGCCTTCGGCGGCGTGAACTTCATCGAATTCCTGCAGGCCGACCGGGTCATCGTGAACCCGTTGCGGGTGTCGACACCGGTCTACAACGAACTCGAAAGTTCGCTGGTGATGTGTTTCTCCGGGCGATCCCGGCAGTCGGCGGCGATCATCGACCAGCAAACGGCCGGCATCCGCGCGCTCGACGAAGCCACACTGGCGGCGATGCACACGCTGAAATCCGACGCCATGGCCATGAAACAGGCCCTGCTGCTGGGCGATATCGACCTGATGGCGGAAATCCTCAATGCGTCGTGGCGCGCCAAGAAGGCGACCGCCAAGGCGGTCTCGAACTCCATGCTCGACAACCTGTTCGATATCGCGATGGCCGCCGGCGCCCTCGCCGGAAAGGTTTCGGGCGCCGGCGGCGGCGGCTTCATGTTCTTCCTGGTGCATCCGGAAAACCGGTATCGGCTGATTGAGGCGCTGAACGCGGCCGGCGGCGTGGCCTCCCCGGTCAAGCTCACGGGAAGCGGGAGCGAAACGTGGCGCTTCTGACCCGGAACGGCGAGCCGAGCCCCCCCAGGATCGCCCAGGCGGTCATCCTGTGCGGCGGTCTCGGCACACGCCTTGGAGAGCTGACCCGCGAAACGCCGAAGCCTCTTCTGCCCGTCGCGGGGCGGCCCTTCCTTGAAATCCTGATCCAGGAAATCACGCGCTACGACGTGAGCCGCTTCCTGCTTCTGGCCGCCTTCCGGTCCGAACAGATCGAATCCTTCGCCCGGGAGGTCGGACAGAGGATCGGCCGCGACATCACCGTCGAGGTCGCGATCGAGCCGGATCAGGCCGGGACCGGCGGGGCCCTCTATCACGCCCGCGATCGGCTGGATGAGGTCTTCTATCTGTTCAATGGCGACACCTTCCTCGACACCCCGCTGGACCAGCTGGCGAGGCTCGCCCAGGATCCCGAGGTGATCGGCGCCCTCGCCCTGCGCCGCCTGGAGGCCGCGGGCCGATATGGCGTCGTCGATCTCGAAGGCGACCGCATCACCGCCTTCGGCCGGGTCGCGGCGCCGGACGAGCCGGCCTGGATCAACGGCGGCGTCGCGGTCTTCCGCCGGACCTTCGTCGACGGCCTGGCGGCGCAGGGCTCGTTCGAACGGGACAATCTCCCGGGTCTGGCCGCCGCCGGCCGGTTGAGGGGATTGCCCGTGACGGGCTTCTTCCTGGACATCGGCGTGCCTGAGGACTTCGCCCGCGCCCAGACCGAAATCCAGGCCAGCCGGCGACGTCCGGCCGTGTTTTTCGATCGTGACGGCGTGCTGAACGTCAACCACGGACATGTGGGAACCCGCGACCGGTTCGAATGGATCGAAGGCGCGCCCGAGGCCATCGCCCTCGTCAACGCGCGCGGCTACTATGCCTTTGTGGTGACCAACCAGGCCGGGATCGGCAAGGGCTTCTACAGCGAAGCCGACTACCACCAGCTGACCCGCCATATCCGTGACGACCTGGCCGAGGCCGGAGCCCGCATCGACGACGAACGCTACTGCCCGTTCCACCTCGAGGCCGTCGACGAGGCCTACCGACGCGACTCGGACTGGCGAAAGCCCCGCCCGGGGATGCTGAACGATCTGATCGCAAAATGGCCGGTCGATGTCGCCTCAAGCGTCATGATCGGCGACAACCTCACTGACATGGAGGCGGCCGAGGCGGCCGGCGTCGCCGGACATCTGTTCAGCGGCGGGCGGCTCGACGCCTTCGTGGCGGATATCCTCGAGGGAAGGACAGCCTGATGACCCAAGATTCGCCCGAGTTCATCGCGCTGCGCAACCGGCTCAACGACAGCCTCTTCCCATTCTGGTTCTCCGCCGGAGTGGATCGGGTCAACGGAGGCTTCCTGGAGCGGATGTCCGTGGACGGGTCCATGCTGGATGATCCCCGCCGCGCGCGGCTCGTAGGCCGTCAGATCTACTCCGCCGTCGCCGCCGCGCGCCTGGGTTGGGACGGTCCCGCGCGCGAGATCGTCGAACACGGGCTGGACTTCCTCACGACCCATAGTCTGCGCGGCGATGTCATCCGGCCGGTGGTGACAACCCAGGGCGAACCGGTCGTGGAGGGCTTCGACCTCTACGACCACGCCTTTGTGCTGTTCGGTCTGGCCGCCGCCGCGGGCTTCGGCGTGCGCAAGCCCGAGCTGACGACGCTCGCCCGTTCGATCCGCGACCGGATGTGCGCGGGCTGGAAACACCCGCTGGGCGGCTTCGAGGAATCCGACCCGCCGTCGCTTCCCCTGAAAGCCAACCCCCACATGCACATCCTGGAGGCGTCGCTCGCCTGGGCGGCGGTGGACGACGACCCCGCCTGGGGGCTCCTCGCCGATGAGATCGTGGAACTTTGCCTGAAGCATTTCCTGCATCCCGAAACCGGGGCGCTGCAGGAATATTTCGATGCCGACTGGCGGCCGTTGACTGAAGCCGGACTGGACGTGGTCGAGCCGGGGCATCAGTTCGAATGGGCCTGGCTCCTCATTCGCTGGGGACGATCGCGCGGCCGTCCCGACGCCCTCGAGGCCGCCCGCACCCTGATCCGCATTGCCGAGGAGCGCGGGGTTTCGCCGATGCGCATGGCCGTGAACGAACTCAATCAGGACCTGTCCGTCCGGGACGACCGGCACCGGCTGTGGCCCCAGACAGAACGGATCAAGGCCTTCGTGGCCCTGGGCGCCCTGGCGCGAACCGAGGCCGAAGCCACGGCGGCGAGAGAGAAGACGGCGGAGGCGGCGACAGGTCTGTTGCGGTTCTTCGACCACCCGGTTCAGGGCGCCTGGTGGGAACACATAAACGCGGACGGGGCCCCGTCACAGGAGCCGTCCCGCGCGAGCTCACTCTATCATATCACCTGCGCCGTCGGCGAAATGGCGTCTTTGTCTGCTTAAAGCTTACGCTTCCCGAGGCGACGCGACGGGTAACCGTCCCACGTCCTACGGGTTGAAAGGATTTCGATGGGTGATCGACCCGCTTCCACCGCAAGGCGGAAAGACCTGACAACAAGCGCGGCGCCGGTCGCTCCGGGTTCGGCGACGGCCACTGACGCCCAGATGGTCGCCAGGCTGATGGCGGTCATCGCCCGTCGGGACCTGGAAATCGACGGGCTGCGTCGCGATCATCGGGATCTGACGGCCAGGGTGGACGACCTGGCGGTCCAGATCGCGGCCCTGCGCACGCGGCCGACGCCCAAAATCATCCGCGTTGTCCGCAAGCGTTTGCGGGCGCTCGGCCTCTTGCCGAACCCGACCACCGGCGAGACGCCGAAAGGCCAGGGCCTGACAACCCTTCAGGACGCGCTCGCGGCCGCGCCGGAGGCGTTGAAGCCCTTTCTGGAGCCTCTGGACCGCTACGAGGCCTGGCAGGCCGCCAACGCCTTCACGGCCGTGGCCCGCGCCGATCTTCAGCAGGCCCTGGAGGCTTCCGGCGCCGATCTGCGTATTTCGGTGATCACGCCCGTCTTCAACACGCCGGCCTATCAGCTGGAAGAGATGGTCGAATCCGTCCTGGGCCAAGTCTATCAGAACTGGGAGCTGTGCATCGTCGACGACGCCAGTTCCTCGGCGGAGACCCGCGAGATTCTCGACGGGCTGGCGGCCCGCGACCCGCGCATCCGGGTTGCGCATCAAGGCGTCAACGGCGGGATCAGCGCCGCGACGAACGCGGCCGTCGCCATGGCCACGGGGGAGGTCATCGCCTTCCTCGACCACGACGATCTTCTGACCCCCGATTGCCTGGCCGAAGTCGCCCTCTATTACACCGCCCACCCCACCGCTGACCTGGTCTACAGCGACGACGACAAGATCGACGAGCGCGGTCGGCGTTACGCCCCCCAGTTCAAGCCCGACTGGGCCCCGACCCTGCTCCTGTCCTATATGTACATGGGCCACGTCCTGACGGTCCGCCGCAGCCTGTTCCAGAGGCTCGGCGGCTTCCGCTCCGGCTTCGACGGCTCCCAGGATTACGACTTCGCGCTGCGCGCCACGGAACAGGCCCGCCACATCGGCCATATCCCCCGGGTCCTGTACAACTGGCGCGCCACGGCCGGCTCCACCGCCCTGTCCGGCGACGCCAAGCCCGAAAGCTTCGAGGCCGGCCGCAAGGCCGTCGAAGAGGCCATGCAGCGACGCAAGATCGACGCCGGGGTCCTGCACCCGGCATGGGCGCTCCAGACCCGGGTCGGCATGTATGCCCTGGAGTTCCCCGACACCGGCCCGTCGGTCACCATCATCATTCCGACCTACAACAAGGTCGACCTGCTGTCCGACTGCGTCGCCTCCCTGTCGAAGACCACCTACGACAACTACAGCGTCCTCGTCGTCGACAACGGCAGCGACGATCCGGACACGATCGCCTATCTCGAACGCCTTCGACAGACGCCCGGCTTCAGCGTCCTCGGCGTACCGCGCGGGCCGAACGGGTTCAGCTTCGCGGCGGTCATGAACGAGGCGGTTCGACACGCCGACGGCGACTTCGTCCTCTTCCTGAACAACGACACAAAGGTCATCAACGAGCGCTGGCTGAGCCAGATGGTCGGATATGGCCGGATGGAAGGGGTCGGATCGGTCGGAGCCCGGCTGCTGTTCGGAGACAACACCGTCCAGCACGCGGGCATTGTGCACGGCTACAACGAGGGCCTGGTGGGGCACGCCTTCCGCGGCGCCCCCGCGCACGACTGGGGCTATATGGGCTTCATGCGGACGGCACGCGAATATTCCGCCGTCACGGCCGCCTGCGTCCTGACCCCGCGCGCGCTTTTCGAGAGTCTGGGAGGCTTCGACGAGGCCCGGTTCGCGGTTGCCTACAATGACGTAGACTACGGGTTCCGACTGGTCGCCAACGGCTATGGCTGTGTCTACTGCCCCGAAGCCGAGCTCTACCATCTGGAAGGAAAATCCAGGGGCCAGCGCGACAACCCCAGGGAGGTGATCGCCCTGCGTGAGACGTACCGCGATTGGCGGGAGGGCTTCTACAACCCCAATCTGTCGCTCGACAACGAACAGTTCGAGCCCGCGGCGCGCCGGCTGCCCCTGCGGGCTTCGCGGCCGATCCGGGTGGCCGCCGTGACCCACAACCTGAGACTGGAAGGCGCGCCGAACACCCTGCTGGACCTTCTGGTCGGTCTGAAGCGGGCAGGTGTGATCGATCCGGTCGTGCTGAGCCCAAGCGACGGCCCGCTGGCGGAGGCCTATGCGCGCGAAGGCATCGAGGTGCGGCTGTTCCGCCAGCCCGCCCCTCAATCAAGCCTGTCCGACTTTCTGACGCTTCGCCACGCGCTCGGCGAGACCTTCGCCGCTGTCGGCGCCGAGGTTGTCGTGGCCAATACCCTGACGGCCTACTACGCGGTCTCGGCGGCCGCCGATCTCGGCCTGGCCTCGATCTGGTGCCAGCACGAGAGCGAGCCCTGGGAAACCTATTTCAACGACCTGACGCCGGGGGTTCGCAGCCATGCCTATGCCGCCTTCGGTCAGGCCTATGCCGTCACCTATGTCGCCGAGGCGACCCGGCGACGGTGGCAGCCGGTGCAGACCCGCCACAACGCCGTGACCATCCGCCACGGCATCCCGCCGGAACGGCTGGAGGCCGAGGTGTCGCGCTGGACCCGCGTCGAGGCGCGGCGACATCTTCAGGTGCGAGGCGACGAACTCGTGCTGATCCTGATCGGCACGGTCTGCCGCCGGAAAGGCCAGATGGATCTGGTCAAGGCGCTCGCCGGCATGTCGGAGAGCGAGGCGGCGAACCTGCGCGTCTTCATCGTCGGCGCCCATGTCGAGGCTGACTACGCCACAGACGTCGCACGCACGATTGCCGACCTGGCCCCGGCGGTTTCGGCGAACGTCGACCTCGTCGGCTCCGTCGAGGATATGACGGTCTACTATGCCGCGGCGGACATCTTCGTCTGCACCTCGCGGATCGAGAGCGCGCCGCGCGTGATCGTCGAGGCCATGGCCTTCAGCCTGCCGATCATCACCACCCCGGTCTTCGGGATTCCGGAGCTGGTCGGTCGCGACGTCAATGCCCTGTTCTACCCCCCTGACGACGTGATGGCCCTGAAGGATCTGATCCTCGGTCTGGCCGTGGACGCCGGCCGCCGGCGGCGCCTCGGCGACGCCAGTCTCGACGTCCTGCACAGCCGGCCAGGTTACAGAGAGATGCTCGTCGGCTATTCAGCCCTCATTCGCGAAGCCGCGCTTCTCAACGCCGCCAACACCCTCCCCGAGTTGACCTCATGACCGCTTCCAGCACCGCAACCGCTCACTGGGACCGGATGTACGAGACCTCGACCCGGTCGGCCTGGACGCAAAATCCGATCGTCGAACAGGCCCTCTATCATCGCATGACCGATCAGTCGGGCTTCTGGCTGGAATGGGTCTTCACGCAGAAGCTTTCTCCGGCCAACCGGGTTCTTTCGATCGGCTGCGGCGACGGTGGCCATGAGCTCATGATGGCCCAGCGCGGCCATGCCCAACACATCGTGGCGTTCGACGCCTCGCCCGTCGCCATCGAACAGGCCACCGCCAATGCCCGCGCGCTCTCTTTGAACGTGGACTTTTCGGTCCGGCTTTTCGAGTCGTTCGTCGCCGATCCCGGACCCGCCAATCAGTATGAGGTCGTCCTGTTCTCGGGGTCGCTGCACCATGTGACGGACATCGAGGGCATGCTGTCGGCTGTCCGGACTGTTTTGGCGCCGGGCGGGCACGTCATCGTCAACGAATACTGCGGCCCCTGCTACCAGATCTATCCCGCCTCGCAGGTCGAGATCGTGAACCGGGTGCTTGATCGCATCGCCCCGATCTTCAGGATGGCTGACGAGCGGCTGACGCTGCCGACGATCGACATGATCATGGCGAACGATCCGACAGAGGGCGTGCGCTCCGCCCTGATCCCGATCCTCACGCCCATGTATTTCGAACCGGTCTACGAGCGGTTCGTGGGCGGCGGCCTGCTGCACCCCCTGTTCGGCTATCTGAACGGGGCGAAGGTCAACGACGGGTCGCCGGAAAGCACCGCCCTGGTTCAGATGCTCATCGCCCTGGAGGACGAACTGACCCTGGCCGGCGCGTTGAAGCACGACTTCATGCTGGGCATCTACCGCAAGCCCTGAGGCTCCGTCAGGCCGGAACGTGTGAGAGGTCGAGACCCCGCATCTCGAGCGTTCCGTCGAGGGCCGGCATCATCAGGCTGATCCTGAAATCGGCCGGCGCCGCTTCCGGCCAGACATGGGTCAGGGTGAGCTCGTACAGCCCCTCCCGTTCGAGGATCTGGTGGAAGCTGGCCACCGAGACGCCAAACCCCCACTCGATCAGGAGATCCGCCTTGCCCGGAGGATCAAGGTAGAAGGAGGCCTTCGCCTGCCAGGCGCCGGCCGGAAGGGCGATATTGGGGCCATTCAGCAAGAGCCGGCGGCGGCCCAGCAACCCGATCGTCGGCGATCCGCCCGGGCTCCCATCCTTCGTCGGATAGACGAACAGGTCCGCGGGCCAATGGACACGGACGCCCGGCGCCGGGGGCAGGACCTCGTAGAGGCTGAGCGGACTGGCCGGGTCGGTGACGGAGTCGAACTCGATCTGGTGGCGGGAAATGCGTCCCAGACCCGGCGTCTCGATGAAGGCGTCCGTATTCTGGAAGACGGCGGCGCCCGCGACAGCCAGCGTGCTGCACAGGGCGAAACGGTTTGAGGTGTGATAGATGGCGTCGGGCCGGGGCAGATGAAGGCTCGCCTCCGAGACCGAAATCGCCTCCTCGGGCGTACAGCCGAGGATGATCCAGTGATCCGGCGCGAGGCTCGCGCCGGACGCGTCCCAGCCGACGATCAGCGCGGACCGCCCCTCGGCGAGGGCCGGTTCATCGCCGCCCCAGTATTCGACATAGTCCCAGTCCGCGGCCTGGCAGGCCTGAGCGAACTGCGCCCGCCAAAAATCCGAGTCCCGCGCCGGGACCTGGAGAACACGCACACGCATAGGCGAACTCATGCGGCGCGCAGCCAGGTGTAGATGTCGATCGCTTCCTCGACATCGTTGAACATCCGGGCCCGCCCGCCCTCTATAATCAGGGCTCGGTCACACAGGCTGCCGATCATGTGCATGTCGTGCGACGCCATGAGGAAGGCGCGGTCGCCCCGTCGTTCGAACAGCTCTTCATTGCACTTGCGCTGGAAGCGGGCGTCGCCGACGGACACCAGTTCGTCGATCAGATAGCAGTCGAACTCGATCGCCAGGGACAGGCCGAACGCCAGCCTGGCCCTCATGCCCGACGAATAGTGTTTCACCGGCCGGTGCAGGGCGGAGCCGAGCTCGGCGAACCCCTCGACCCGGTCGAAAACGTCCTGGTAGGATCGATGGTAGATCCGCGTGATGAAACGGATGTTGTCGATGCCTGTCAGGCTGCCCTGAAAGCCGCCGCCGAAGCCGATCGGCCAGGAGGAGGTCATGTCCCAGCGGACGGTCCCCTCCGACTGGGGCAGGATCCCGCCCAGGATCTTGATCAGGGTCGATTTTCCCTGCCCGTTGCGCCCCAGAACCGCCAGGCGGTCCTGGCGACCAAGGTCGAACGAGAGATCAGAAAACACAGGCTTCGACCCGGGCGTCGGATAGACCTTGCCCAGATTCTCGACGCGCAAACCAACCCCGTGGGCCGAACTCATTAGTGAGACCCGCTCTCTCTCACACTGGCGACGGCCAACCAGCCGATGGCGTAGACGATGAGCATGGTGGCGAACACCGACAGGATCATGAACCAGCGCTTCGGCTCTTCAGCGTGGTCCGGCAGGCTCGCGCTCACCACACGCTCCAGATAGAGGTGCTGGCGACGCGCATCGAGCTGAGCGGCGTTGAGCGCCGCCGTCGCGGAGGTGACCAGCCGGTCCGCGAACTCCTTCTCCAGAGCCAGGTCCTCGTAGGCCGAGATTTTCGGCGCGAGCGAGTCGGCCTGACCCGCGACCTTTTGCTCTTCAAGGGCGATCTGCGCGCTGAGAGCGCGGATCCGGCTGTCCAGCGTCGGGAGTTGGGGGCTGGCCGGCGTATCCGACGCGACCTGGGCCCGCTCGGCGTTGAGGGTCGCCAGCGCCAGCTTCAGTTCGCCGATCAGCTGAGTGCTCGCCAGAGCGGTGCGGGCGGGATCGATTATGCCTTCGCGGTTCCGGAAGGCGGTCAAGGCGGCCTGTGCGGCGTTCAGCCGACGCTGGGCCTCTTCCAGGGTCCGGGTCGCCTCCCGGACGGCGTCGCTCGACGACCGTTCGTTCAGACGATTCACCAGCTGCTCACCGCCGGACAGAAGGGTGTCGTTGATCTTGCGCGCCTCCTCGGCCGAGAAGGCCTCGACCCGCAAGGTGCTGATACCCGTGGTGGATTCGTAGCCGACCGTCACATAGGACTGGAAGCCCTTGTACAGGCTCTCCCTGGAACCGCCGCTCCACGGATGCGGCCGGCGCGACAGGAAGTCGATCCCCGGACGACCGTAGACCTTACGAAGATCAACCGCGCGCTGAACGTCCTGCAGGCTGTCCCGAGAGGTGATGTACTCATGAACCGCGAAGGCGTTCGAGGAGCCGCTGGTCAGGCCGACGCCCTGCAGGGCCGCCCCGAGCGTGGACGGCTGGTCCATGCCCGCGGATCGCACCATGAAACGCGATTCCGAAACATACCGGGGGCTCGCGAGCACCAGGAAGTACAACATCGCCAGAAGAGTGGGGACCACGACGACCAGGACGAAGGCCCGCGGCAACTTCCTGAAGAAGGCCAGCCCACGGGGAAGGCCGTCCGACGACGGGCGCTCGGTCGGACCCAGATACCGGAGTTCGGGCTGATTCATCGATCGCTTTCGTTTGATTTCAACTGCGCGGTTTAGGGGGTTTGCTATTCGATGTCGAGGAAGCGCTGTGTTTGCGACAACAGCATCAAAGCCAGCAAATTCAGTCCCAAAGCCCATGCCAGAGCATAGCCGATGTCATAATGCGTCGGCACGAACTCGCCGAACACCGAGGCCCGAATCATCTCGACCGTATGGGGCAGGGGATTGAGCAGATAGATGCCCTGATACCGCTGCGGCACCCAGTCCACCATGATGAAGGCCCCCGATAATGGGATCATCAGGTACATGGAGACCGGAAGAATCCGCTCCATCACCTCGAAGCGGATGCCCAGCGCCGCGACGCAGACCCCGAACCCGTGGGACAGCAGGGCCATCAGGATATAGCCGCCGTACAGGAGGATATAGTTCGACGGCAGCTCGACGAGGCCGAGCAGCAGCAGCAGAACATAGACAATGAAGAAGGCGACCGTGCCGCCCGCCATCTCCATCAGGGTCCGCGAGATATAGATGTGCAGCGGGTGCACGCGCCGATGGTAGAGCAGGCCCACATTGGCCTGCAGCGCCCCACTCGCCTGGCTGACGACGTGGCGGAAGAGAAGGATCGACATATAGCCCGTCATCACGAACGGGGCGACGCGGATACCGTGCTCGTACTCCGGCTTGAGGACCCACCACAGGGTCATGACCCCGAGGCAGAACATCAGGGGCTCGCCCACCAGCCACAGAAACCCGAGGCCCTCGCGGCCGAAGCGCGTGACGATCTCGCGCATGACCAACGAACCGATGATGGTCGAATGGCGGTGGATGAAGCGAAACATTAGTGTGTCCTGGCGCCGCCCGGGCGTGGAGCGCAAAAGTCCCCGCAGAGGCCGTAGCATGGCCCCTCGGGCGACGGAATACGCGAGACGCGCGAACATCCGGACGGACGCCGGAGGATCGACCGGCCCGCGGCGCGGACCCCGATGCGCTCGAAAGCGCCGTCATGGGTTTGGAGGGAGAATGGTGGACGCGACAGGGATTGAACCTGTGACCCCTACGATGTCAACGTAGTGCTCTCCCGCTGAGCTACGCGTCCGCCTTGACGGTTCCGAGGTCGCCGCAGCGGCTCCGGAACGGGAAGGCGCGGTCTATAGCCCGTGATCGGCGCGGGCCGCAAGGGGCTTTTCCCTCTATTTCCAACGACCGTCGTTTCCGCGCGCCCGGGGCGTTCAGGTCGCGACGTCCGGCATCGTCCGGCCGGTGAAGCGCTCGATCCCGGCGATGGCCTTGCCGGCCTCGACCAGAGCAGACAGGGCCTCGGCCGGATCGGCGTCGAGAACGCCGTCGGCGGGCTCGTAGCGCTCGATATAGACCCGCAGGGTCGCGCCGGAGGTTCCCGTGCCCGACAGGCGATAGACGACGCGCGAGCCGCCCTCGAACAGGATCCGCAAGCCCTGGCCCTCGCTGACCGACCCGTCGACGGGATCGACGTAGGCGAAGTCGTCGGCGGACGCGATGACGAGGTCGCCGTGGCGTTGGCCCGGCAGCTCGGCCAGCCGGCCGCGCAGCGCGGCCATCAGGGCGTCGGCGCCCTCGCTGGAGACGCCCTCATAGTCGTGGCGGACATAGTAGTTGCGGCCAAACCGGCGCCAGTGCTCCTGGATCAGTTCGTCGACCGACACCCCGCGCACAGCGAGAATGTTGAGCCACAGCAGGACCGCCCAGAGCCCGTCCTTCTCGCGCACATGGTCGGACCCCGCCCCGGCGCTCTCCTCGCCGCACAGGGTGACCTGGCCGGCGTCGAGCAGGTTGCCGAAGAATTTCCAGCCGGTCGGCGTTTCATGGAGGGGAATGTCCAGGGCGGCGGCGACCCGGTCCACCGCGGCGCTGGTCGGCATCGACCGCGCCACGCCAGCCAGTCCCCGGGCATAGCCGGGCGCGAGATGGGCGTTCGCCGCCAGGATGGCCAGCGCGTCTGAGGGCGCCACGAACCGGCCGCGTCCGATGACCAGGTTGCGGTCGCCATCCCCGTCCGAGGCGGCCCCGAAATCGGGCGCGTCGGGGCCCATCATCCGGTCGTAGAGCTCACGGGCGTGGACGATGTTGGGGTCTGGGTGATGGCCGCCGAAATCCTCAAGCGGGACGCCGTTGACCACCGAGCCCGGCGTGAAGCCCAGCCGCCGCTCGAGGATTTCATGGGCATAGGGGCCGGTGACCGCGCTCATGGCGTCGAAGGACAGGGTGAACCCCCTGGCCCGATGCGCCCGGATGGCATCGAAGTCGAACAGGGTCTCCATCAGGTCGGCGTAGGCGGCGACCGGATCGATGATCTCCACCACCATATCCCCGACCCGGGTCTCGCCCAGGGTTTCGAGGTCGATATCCGCCCCGCCTTCCAGGGTCAGATAGCGGTCCAGCACCAGGCTGCGCGCATGGATGGCGCCGGTCACCGATTCCGGCGCCGGACCCCCGTTGGCGATATTGTACTTGATCCCGAAATCGCCGTCCGGACCGCCGGGATTGTGGCTCCC
>Ga0209630_10002073_pt1 | contig 20053 bp, 11 predicted proteins | sample COG_01_FD_184745 | JGI IMG/M metagenome (GOLD analysis project Ga0209630, IMG submission 184745) | Pelagic Microbial community sample from North Sea - COGITO 998_met_01 (SPAdes) (version 2) | ecosystem: Environmental > Aquatic > Marine > Neritic zone/Coastal water | place: Helgoland, sampling... | reverse complement strand
ACGAGCGGCATCCCGATGTAAACGATCCGGCTGTCAAGCAGGAGGGAGGGGAGGTCGGGTGGAGGTGTTTTTGGCTTGTGTTCGCTGTACGAAGCACCAGGGCTGGCACTCGCGGGCGAATATGAATACGCCACACTACGTGACCCGCGAGCAGGCATTGTCGTGCGTATTCGGTAACCAGTGTGGAGTCGCCTGGGGCGGTCTCCTGAGGTTGAACCGATCGACGAAACTGTCCGCTGGGGAGTCAGAGTTGTCGTCGTGAGCTCGCTCTTGGCGGGTTGATGCATTTGACATGTGATGCTGCTCTTGTGGCGCCTTCTACCCCAGAGATCGCCATGGACGTCACTCGACAGTTTTTGGAAGCCGATGGATCTGGCACTTGACAATGATGACATCGTCAGTGTGCCGACGTCGAGCAGAGCGTTCACCTAGAAACCCTAACAAGAGATCACACTTGTTTCATTGACTGTCCTATCTAAATTTTCCCATACATGTTGATGTCGGTTGATTGCAACCGACCGGACGGGAATAACCGCACTTCCGACCGAAAGTCAGCGATAGCCCCATGTTTTTTAATTGATACGAAACTTACGAAGGTACGAACGAAGGTACCTTCGTACGTATGAAGGCATATTATAATATTATAGTTTATTTCGTACGAATGAAGGTAATAATACGTAAGTTTCGTACGAACGAAGTAAGGTTGATATTAATATCCATCTCCAAATAAACAAATGTATGTATATATAGTCTATATATCATCAATAATGTGTCGCTATGCATAAATATCATCAATCTGTCGCTATGCATAAATACCATCATATCTGCTAGCTGGCTGATGGTTCTGTTTTTTCACCGTCAAAAACTTATGTTATGATACGTACAAATAATATTATTTACGTTCTTATATTATGATCTTAATATATATGATATTTATTCGTTCATAATATTTTAAAATACAATAATATTACCCTATATATATATATAGATATTCTGAATTTCATCAGGGTGTGCCAATTTTAACGTAACTTAACTTGATTATAGTTAAGGATAAGTCGCTTACGTGAACATAAGCGGAATCTTTATACTGTTTGCCCACTAGCTAGAGTGATTGTGTGGATCGAAATGATAAAGTCTTTACGTTATTATATAAAATCGTCATGCCTAAAAAAATGTCACACCCTGATGAAATTCAGAATACTACTGTACGAAACGCGTATAATATGTATTATTACATATGACTATATATATGACTATATATACATATCATAAGATTATTATATATGTATTATTAACTTGATTATATATTAAATACTACTTGAATAATCAACAGTTAATCGAGCTTCGAAATACCTTCATTATTTATTCGAAACTCGAAAGTATTTCACAATCATTCGTCTTATTTAATTTGTGGACATTTGATCCCTCATTTCACATAAGCTCACTTGATAATTGGTGACCCACAGTTTTTGAGAGCGCAAATGAAGATATCATATTTATGATAGTCCGAAACCTTAACATTCGAGGGTAAGTTTCGAAGCTTTTGCTTGATTGATTGCTTTGTGTTCATTAATTAATGTCCACGGAGTATAAGCAGCCTCTTGCGTGCCCAAACACTGTGGCGGATCTTTGCGCTATCAAAACGAATTTTCAAAATCCGCTCGACAACTTTGAAGCCCGGTTCGCGGCAAAGGCAAAACGAGTTTTTTATCTTCAGCAGCCAAACACCACGTACGGCTGAATTTCTCCGCGAGTGTGCACGAGTACTCCCAGGAGAAAAATCCCTGTTTTTTACATATGCCGGTTTATTAAATATTACGTCACCCCTGTCCTGAAGTGACTACTGGTACTCTTTTCGATGTGAATTGGTTGCACCACCCGCGTATGTACGTACCTGCCCCTCGGTCCCTTCTGCTCCCGGCGCCCGATGTCTATAACCAAATAAACTGTCAGAATCTTACTTTATTTAGTATTCATTCTTGTACCTTGCTTTCAACCTGTCAGCTCGACAAAAACATTGTAGACATGACACATTATTATAAACGCGTTCGACGCAAATAATCTCGCATTTAATAACTAACGTGGAAATGTGCCATTGCTCCTATCCTTCGTTCGACACTTTCAGTTCATGGACGATTAATCATTGTACACTAGTGCCTGCCATCACATCGTCGAAACAAATATGCAGGCCATTCAAGTGAATCACGTCCGGGGGCAAAATAACAGCGTGGATCTTGGGTACACTGTTTCGTACATATTTTGGTAACATTGATAATCCTTCGTTCCTCCAATTGCGATGTGATTTTTACATCCATACATACAGCTTTGATCGACAGAAAGTGGCCCACCTTAGATTGTGTGTGGTTTTCCATAGCGTGAGTCAGAATGTCTATGCATGGGATTTGATCTGTTCGGTTGCATGGAGGCGCTCCCCATGTCATCGTCACTTTACTTCTTATTTCGACTTAATTCTCGAACTTCACCTTGGGCGACCGGCAAAGAAAAACAGCTTACTTAGCCATGAAACACTCTGCCGGCAGAATTGCTGAGCTTATTCACGAAGCATTTCTAGTGAAGGTTTAAAACAGGGGTCAGACATTTGACTCAAAAAAGAAAATGCAACAAAGATGATGATGAGACCTGTGAGTCCTCGGACAATATCAAAAGTAGCCTCTGGGCGACCAAGGAGTTTTGCCTTCGCAGACATAGTTTTGAGATCATAATTTGGGGTTTCAAACCATCTTGCTACGATGTTTGCGATCTCGGCAGGGTCTTCACTGTATGCGCCAACCCCGTTGTCTAATACATAAGACACATTACCTTCTTCTTGGCAAGGGATGTAGCCTGTGGAAAGAATATTCATTGCATTTCCTGAAGTTCGTCAGCGAGCAAATCGGACCGTTGAGAAGAATCGGTCGCCCACATATAAGTGCTTCAGCTATGGTGCCGGGGCCCGCTTTGGTAATTATACAGTCGCAAGCCGTCATGTACTCAGACATATTGTTCACGAAGCCCTGAAGTCACGCAGCCACATTTCACACGAAATCAGTGAGTTTCCAAAAAAACAGCGAGTTTCCAAGATTGTTTTCAAATTTTCACCTTCACGACGACCCTCAATGGCCATGCCTTAGATGAAAGCGCTTCTGCCAGTTTTGTGTTCCGTCCACATATGACGATAATCTGATGGGAGGGTAAGAGCCGCTTGACAGGGTCATGAAACGTGAACAATTTTGCTGAGGGAGGCCCCAAATAAACACGAACTAAATGATCAGACAACTATGCAGGCAGAGGAAGGACCTGACATTTGAGCGAGCGCCTCAGCTGTTTCTTCAAGTTTCCCCATGCCCTCTCCACCACCAATAAGCATCACCGTAGAAGCAGCTGAATCCATCCCGAGCTGCTGGCGGATTTCTTGCATTGGTTTGGATGGTAAATTGAAAGCAGGCCTGATAGGCAAACCATGGCAAGATATTTGCGTTGAAATCAACCCATACTTCATCGCCTGTGCTGCAACTAGCTGGGTAGCGACGAAGCATCGATCCACTTGCTGCAGCGGATACACACGATTCATTCACGCAGAAGAGAGGATTCTTCTTGGAGTTGCGTACCTTATGAAACCATGTTCGATGACACCGTGTCAGGTCGGTTACAACAGTTGCGAAAGGCACACTCGCTGTTGAAAAAGAAGGTTGGGCTTTCATGCGGCCGAGTACTTTGAGCTGCAACAGATAAAGTGGCACGTCACACGATGATCTATAAACATAACGCATTCGCGTGACAACAAACAAGCAGGTCAACGCACTGGAACATGTTGCATCAGCGGATGCACACTGACAATTATATTTGGCTTGTATTCTTGAAAGGCACAAGCAAATCTTCTGCCGACGATGGCAGTGTAGCCCTTATAGTTGTTCATGAAGCAAACATAAGAAGGGCGAGAAAAACTAAGCTCGAACTCGATGCGCAGTCACAATCTTTGCCTACCGTAAAAAGCGCTTCGTGTAATATTTCAGGCTCTGAACACCTGAAGCTTAAACGCCAGAGCCATGGATTTTTCACAAGGAAGAAATAGCTCTTTGGCATGTTACAGAGTGGCCAGGGTGAGCTACTGCTCCAAAGGTCGACAACGTTTATGGCATACGAGTTTCCTGTAGTGGTAAAGACCGCTTGACTATGGGAGCGACATTCAGAAGCTGTAATAACGGTTTTTGTTCACCATATAGCACTTCAAAGCCATCTTTCAAAGCCTGTGCACTGGCCCTGTGTCCACCGCCGGTGTCGCTCATCAGGCACATTACTCGCTTAGGCGAGGACGTCATAACAGCATCATAATGAGCATCCAGCTCTCCAGAAGAGGTTTTCATTCTTGCGGGGCTGGCCCCACAAAACTTTCCACCCTGGTCAGTCATCAACTAACTTAAGAGCCACTGTTCAGGAATATCCAAAAAAAGTTTTGACTGCGTACCTCTTGAGAGACAGGTTCTATAAAGCCGTCGCCGACAACAAAAAGTGCTGAAATGCACAAGTAATCAAGTTGTTTCGTTTCGAATTGCCTGTCAAGACTTTCGCGCTCAGTGTTGGGAGAAGCAGTGGAAGGGTGGGGTGAGACCAAACAGATTTCGATTTACTCCTTCGGCGCAGGGTCTTCGATACACATCCTATCCTTGCCAGAAAGGAGCGACCACTTTCAGCTTGGGTCAGCCGAGTGATAGTCTGCCGCTCCGCCGATGTCCGGAGAAGACAGTCTTGGGTGGAGAATTGGACCGCCATCGCTTTCATCTTAGGTCGTTGGGTGTAGGTTTGTGGCGGTTTCGATGATAAAAAAAATCAAAATGCAACTGATAATCTGATAGGGAGGTACAAAAAAGTCGCGCCTGGGTGAGAAGTTCGCTTTGAAATCATGAAATTTGATGGGAAGACGCAGCGACCCAAAAAGAATTAAATCGCGCCTTATCTTATTAGTTAGGTAACTCGCTTTTTAGCATTAAGTTGCTGTAGGAATCTGATTGGTCGATTTCGCCGTTAGCGCAAATAGAAAATGATTAGCTCGTGACGCCGGGTTGGTTCGACTCCCCATATATTTTACGCAGGTACGAATGAAGGTCCCTTCGAAGGTAAAAGTTTCCTTCGAAGTAATAATAAAAAAATCTTCCAGAGACCGAGCAAACAGTGTTGTGTTAAACTTGATTACATGGGTGTCGGCATAGCCGCCGTGCATGCGTGGACTTATTAAATCATGATGAAATTGAGGGTACGTAATAACGCACGTATGTTTATTTATTGGTTTCTTGGTGGATGACAATCACAAGTGCAGATACATCGATATCCATTAATATAAGAGACAAATAGACCTTCGACCTTGATTAACGATACCCCAGGTGAGTAGCACATTTTTTCCAAAAGGTCCCAAGATCGGCTATGCTAATAATTCTCCGGACAGTGGAGTGGTGGGTGTGTGGTGTTTGGCGTGCGGCGTGGTTTGCGTGGTGCGTCCGTTCCCAGGTGGTCGGCATAGCCGCGTCGCGTCGTGTCGCGTTTGTCGTGTCGTCGTGTCGCGGCGCAACGCCTAATACGAAAAGAAAATTGACTGTAGAGCGCCCGGATCGATCACACGTTTGGGCACACTTCTGAGAACGGTCGAATACCAGGTCAGTTGACATGGTATGAAGCGAATTTCCTGTAGAATCGTCTATGCCGAATATGGTCAAATAAAATAAATACGTCAAAATATTACGAAGGTATTCTGGATTTCAACCACCCTCGCACACTGGTGATCGAGCGGTTTGATGAATCTTTTCGGATTCTCGGATCAGGCCGAACAGATAAAACTTTGACGTTTCCTCCCATCTTGAACGCCACTGTTTCCATCTGAGAACCGAAGTCTCTCGCGAGTCAGGCTAGTGTCGGCGACGCCACAATGTTCACACCACGAGCTGCACATAGTCTCTCCGCAAACATTAGGAACGATGTATTCCTTGGGCGAGGCCGCAACTTGCGAGGAAAAGCCTTACGCAAGGTATCGAACGTTTGGAAGAGTACTGGGCCCTCGCGTCGGAGCCCTCGCAGGTGGCGTTGCACTGTCCGTGCCGACGCTTCCTCTGAGCTAGAAGATGGTCAGATAGAAGGGGTATGTCATGTACATGCTCGTCTTACTACGTTCTAAATTGATGCCAACTGTTTTTCGTCCATGACCTTTCGTTCACTTTGATGCAGATTGAAGGATACGGCGCAATTTCAACGAAACCGGTGAGGAACTTCTGAACTTACGGTCGAGAAACTCCATCTACCCAATCCATCCTCATCTTCGAACATACCAGGCAACGCCATTACTTGATACTGTGGACTTTCCAGCTCATTTGAAAAACTTCACTGTCGAACAGCTGAAGCAGGCAAGCCCTTTGCTCTGTCTGTCTGACGCCAGAGCTTAGTCCACCTCTCTTGCAGGTTGCAAAGGAGCTTCGCGCAGATCTAATCTACAATGTATCTCAGACTGGTGGACACCTTGGATCCAGGTTTGTTAATCTCTTTACTGATAGCAATGCTCTTGTGAGCTTCTTTAGACCTGCGATATTGAGAGTCTTTCTCCTCAGCCTCGGTGTTATAGAGCTCACAGTTGCGCTCAACTACGTGTTTGACCAACCAAACGTGGGGAATCGTTGTACTTGGAAACGTTACAACAACTCAGTGCAAGATACCTCTAAATATTCTCATGCAATGTATGGCGACCCTCCTCAAAGGATAGAATCATCTGGGACGTTGGCCACCAGGTAATGCTACTCAAGTACGCCCACCTTGAAACGCTCAATTAAAATGTGATCAACAGGCATACCCACACAAAATGCTCACCGGTCGGCGAGACCGAATGAACACGATGCGTCAAACCAATGGTTCGCGATCTCCATTTATATGATCCATGACCTTTTTGGGTACTTTACTGAGTCATCCTCCTTCCAGGATTATCCCCTTTCACGAAGCGCAGCGAGAGCCCTTTTGACTGTTTTGGAGCTGGTCACAGCAGCACATCAATATCAGCCGGCCTTGGCATGGCTGTAGCCCGAGACATGCAGGGTAAATCAAACCACGTGATTGCTGTCATTGGTGATGGCGCGATAACTGGGGGAATGGCCTACGAAGCAATGAATAACGCGGGCTACCTCGACACAAACATGATCATAATCCTCAATGACAATCAACAAGTAAGGATGAATTTCTGCTGCATCAATTTTGACCATTCTGACATTTCTTTTGAAGGTCTCACTGCCAACTCAATACAATAGCTTGAATCAGGATCCGGTTGGTGCGCTGTCATCCACATTTGCTCGACTGCAGTCATCTAAGCCACTTCGCGAGTTACGCGAATCGGCAAAAGCAATCACGAAGCAAATGCCGGTCCCTGTGCAAGAGGTTACCGCAAAAGTTGACGAATATGCTCGTGGAATGATCAGCGGTTCTGGCTCCACGCTTTTTGAGGAACTGGGTCTGTACTATATAGGAACAGTTGATGGCCACAATCTTCAAGATTTGGTTGCAATTCTCGAAGAAGTTAAGTCAACCAGAAGTGTCGGCCCGGTGCTCATACATATTGTCACCGAAAAGGGCAGAGGATACTCATATGCAGAAGCTGCCCAGGACAAATACCACGGCGTATCAACTTTTGACGTAGCATCTGGAAAGCAGAAAAAATCTTCGAGCAGCATCCCAACATATACGCAAGTTTTTGCAGATGCACTGATTGGAGAAGCCGGACGAGATGAAAACGTCGTTGCTGTGCATGCCGCCATGGGGGGTGGAACTGGTCTCAACCATTTCGAGAAATTTTTTGCTGATCGCACATTTGATGTTGGCATTGCAGAACAGCATGCGGTGACCTTCGCAGCTGGGCTTGCAGTCGAAGGATTGAAGCCCATGTGCACTATTTACTCAACATTCTTGCAGCGGGGTTTTGATCAGGTCGTTCATGATGTTGCTCTCCAAAAGCTACCTGTTCGGTTCGCAATGGACCGTGCAGGTCTCGTTGGCGAAGATGGCCCGACACACGCTGGAGCCTACGATGTAGCATTCATGGCTTGCCTTCCTGATATGGTGGTGATGGCTCCGATGAATGAGGCAGAGCTTTGCCACATGGTCGCGACATCAATTTCAATTGACGATCGCCCTAGTTGTTTCAGGTATCCACGCGGATCAGGTGTTGGCCTTGACATGCAGGCAGATGGAGTGGAGAGCTTGCAGCCTGGATACAAAGGTGGAATCCTCGAATTAGGCCAGGGAAAGGTTTTGCGGGAGGGAACGGATGTATGTTTACTCGGATATGGAGCCTGCACGAATCGCTGCCTAGAAGCCGCAGATATTCTCTCTGAGCTTGGGGTAAGCGTCACAGTTGCGGATGCTCGCTTTTGTAAGCCGTTGGACACTGCGCTGATACGCCAGCTCGCGACAAATCATGGCGCTCTGATCACAGTCGAAGATGGCTCTATTGGAGGCTTCGCATCTCATGTTTTGCAGTTTCTTGCACTGGATGGCCTTTTAGACGGAAACCTGAAGGTTCGGCCTTTGACGCTTCCCGACCGGCCAATTGAACATGGCTCTCTCACGGATCAGCTCAATGATGCCGGCCTTTCAACGACTCACATCGCGTCTACGGCGCTTTCTATTCTTGGGCAGAAACAGGAGGCCTTGGAGGTATTATCACCATGAGAATGTCACTTCGATCGGGACGACTCTCACAAGTGGAATGGTTGAGCACAGTGGTCATGTGAACATTTCGCTGCGTTTTTTTTTCGAGACATGACATATATATCGAGATTTCTACAGCCGCATCTACACGGTTCAGAATTTTTTTGACTGTTAAAAATGTCCGGTTCACCTGGTATCGTTTATCAAACATCACGGTCTATTCGTTACATTGTCGCCAAATATATTTTTTTAGTTCGAAAATCTCGGTTTAGACCTTCATACATGTCACCTGGTCCAAGGGTTCCTTTTTTTCTTTTGACTCGTAAATCATGGTTTAGCCCTTCACACACGTCACCGAATCCAAGGGTTCCTGATTACCTTCGAAACCTAACGGTACGTAACTTAACTTACCTGGTATTGTTAAATAATCGTCACGATATGCGTTCTTGTTTTGACACAAAATACGCTGCTCTCTGTAATTGATTAAATTTAATTGGTTTAGTTTAGCACTACATTAAGATTGAAATTAGTTGAATGCATATTACTACAATTAACCATCCCTCTGAGGCTATGCCGACCCACATGGAGCGAACCTCCGTCCCTCGTTCGCACCTACCTTCGTACCTGTAGGATTATTATCATTACGTAATAATAATAAGGCTCCAGAGACCGGAGGGTGGAGTGGGTGTGTGGCGTTGGCGTGCGTCGGGGTTTGCGTGGTGCGTCCGTTCCCAGGTGGTCGGCATAGCCACGCGGCGCGGCGCGCGGGACGAGACCGCGGCGCGTCCGGCGCAGGCGATGCGGTTAACGGCTAATACGAAAAAGAAAACCGTGAGTAGTCAGTGTGGTTGAAGCGCTTAACAACCGTGTTTATTACGAAGGTATGAAGAAGCACCGTACGGAATTGATCGGTTCCATCTGAATTAGACAATTAAAACAGCCCTTGAATACTCGTGGGTAAAGCGTGGCTGTTTTGTGTTAATTCCCTTGGATTCAGTGACGTGGGTCAAGAGGTAAACCAAGATTTACGAGTTAAACGAGTTAGAAAAAACGTTGGATTGGGTGTAAAAATGTCCACAATGTATGAGCGAATAGTCCGTGATGTTTGATTAACGATTCCAGGTGACCCGACATTTTTCAATATGTTGTTGACATCGAGTCCTGTAATCAACGGCTATGCCGAATAAGTTCGAATGAAGGTATATAAATTATTTCACCTTGCTTCATTCGTTCATAATATATACCTTACTTCGTACCTTTCGAAACCTTACGAAGCGATAAGGTATATTAATAATAATGCATGGTATATATATGTATATAAATAATATGATACGAAGCAATCAATCAAGGTAATATCAATATATAGTAATATCTTCCATTCGTTCGTTCGTTCATTATTCGTTCGTATAAAAAATAAGTTTAAATGAAACGAAAAGAAGCCATGAACTTTCGGCTGTCGGCGGAGTAATGGAGCTATCGGACCGAGAAGCTTCTCTTCGACATAGCGTTGGAAAATTGAGTTCCAATGCGGACGACCCAGATATTGTCGTCAATGCTCTCACAACGATACGTGCGGAGATCCGCACCTCGCCAGAAGGGGGCGCATGGGTTATGAAGGTATGTTGTTTTCCCGCCGCCGATGTCACACCTTCTCCCGCCCCGAATGCCTCATGAAGCAACAGAATTCTGACAGAACATGTATGCGTGTGCATTCCATGTTTACAGGCTTACCTTCAGACGTCTCCTGGCTTTACCGACCTCCTCGACCTTTGGGACTCGCATCACGTAAACAACTCACACAAGGTGTGCGTCCCACTGCTTTGCCTTGTTGCAGACATGTTACGGCAGCCACAAGTAAATGACAAAACTGCAGACAGTTATGTAAACTTACAGCTTGATGGACTCGCGCGCAACATTTTGCAGCGACGTATGCGTTCTGTGTATTCGCATCTCACAAGTGGCATCCGAGTGCGGCATAACTGTGCTCTTTCACTCTGTGCCTCAATCGCTGCTAGAAACAAACAGCTGACGTGGGAGCTGTATCGAAACTTTGACTTTACTCTGTCAACATTGACTAAGCTTGCGATGCCACCTCGAACTGGCGTGAGCCTCAGACAAATTGGCGATAGATGTAGGTGTGGTGCCCAAAATGCTTGGGGAGGCTTAGACCCTTTAACACTCTCAACGAGGGAGGTCTACACTGAATTCGTCCTCTCCTTCTTTGAAGCTCAAGATCAGGCGCTCCTTTGTCCTGTGCTCGCGCGGAAAGTTTTGCTGGGAAATGTCCTCCGATTTTTAGCATGTGATTCACCTTGTACCATCAAGCGCGTGCTAAAGTTCATAAGCGATATCGTGCTTTCATCAGATGGAAACGTGCCCAGCAGGTTGCAAGCTGCGCTTTTCGGTCAAGAGGTCCTGGAACAGTTCGCGGTTATCAGTGGATTCGCAGCTGATCAGCCTGACATCGCACATGCGAAGTATGGGCGAGGTTGTGATATCTTGGTCGCATCTGATCTTGCACACGATATTCTGAACCGACTATGCACGGACCCGTCACATGGTATTTGCCCAGAGAGCAAATCGGTGAATTCACGAGTTGATGTGAAATCCAAGCCCAGACCGCATGAAAATCAGAAAATGAACGACGTTCCGAAACGATCAAAATGTGAAAGCAAGGGCAGCCTCGTACAAATGAAACATAACAGCCAAATTGTAACTCTCGGGAAAAAAGGTAGTGCACTCGTGCGTTTGCTCAGAAAGCTCAAGCCTTTGGAGAAACGCCGGCATGCTGACCTTTTAATGACTGCATGTACCTTCCACCCTCAGGTTGCCACAGGATATCTTCCGTACGCTGCGTACCCCCTTGATCCACGACCTTCGGTGTCTTGGTTCATTAGTGCCATGATGGTGGGTAGGATATTGCTTGCCGCAAGTAGAGGCATGACCCCGCAGATGATACTTAGGTTTGCGGATAGTGTGGTAGACAGGGAGGATTTGGATTTCTCCAGCACATGGCTCCCTTTTTCGTTGAACAAGGCAGCTCTGACAAGAGGACTGCAGCACAGCTCAAGGCTCGTTCAACATGTATCAATGTGGCTAAATTTGCACGTGTTGCGATATATCCGTTCTCACATTGACCAGTTGAAGGAGGCAGTGGAGGCTATGGAAGAGCATGAATCTTCGGCAGGTGCTGGATTGGTTGCAAGATATCAGAAAGCTGCAAAATCTTCACTCCCTGATCCACAAGTCCTGCTCGCATTACACAAGCAATGCCGTAATGACACATTTGATGACATGGGTGAAAGCGATAGGCACAGATGGCGAGAGGAAAGTAATGTTGAGATTGGAAATGGAGATTATGAAATTGCTATTATAAGGAACTATGCTGTCGTGGGAAAAAGCGGCCGCGTTAATACGCTGAATGCGCTGGCTGAGTATACGAGCCTCGTTGGGATAGATGGTCTACTCAATGCAAAAATTGATCCAGTATCTTTCCTTTCAATCGCGCCCTTCAATCAAACATTTCAAGAACTTGCTGCAACTATGCAGATGTTATTTGCAATATACGGCGTGCACCGGCTTGAAGTGAATGATATGTCATTACGTAATGCATTTCTCAGAAAGAATCGCACTTTATGCACCGCAGCTTATTCAAGAACATCGATGCAATATGATAGAGATGTAGATAGACGCATTCTTAGTGTGTCTAATGCGCATTTGTCGGGGTTGTTGATGGTTTCTGCCCTGACGCCGGTGTCAAGCATACGCAACGACGCTGCCCATCTCGCAGCTAATCATATGGTATCATGCGGTGCTCTTGACAACATCGAAATTGCACAAAGAGAAGCTGACACGTGGCTAAGATACATCCCAAACGCACCTATCATGGCGGCTGAGGCAACGTGCTCATTTCTATCTGAAGCCATTAATACGGCAGCGCGGCGGCGGGGCTTTTGCCTCGATGAAGGTTTGAAGATGATCATGCTAAACGCTTATCGCCGATCTACGTGGTCGCATGTGGTTGAAGACAAAAATAGCCGGTGCGCCCAACATGCATGTGTAACTCATAGCAGACCCATGCTTTCCACATCAGTATCCCGATCTTTCTGTGAGGATATTGGTATCAGCAGTCTCATGGTGAATGCATTATTAAACATTTCAAAGATCTTGAGAAGTTCGAAGCGAACATGTATAACGTCCCTTGCCATCGCGACATATCTCTCATCTGTGTTATTTGACATATTGCAGCAGCAAAATGATCCAAGCGCTATGTCAGCATTGATTGTGAACGTGTTACAGGGAGACACAGACATGCATTATGATGACCATCCAAAACCCCTTGTCTCCCTCCTTAAGTTTTCGCAAATGGTAATCCAACGCACATTTGGATCGCAGAAGAATGCAGGCGTAGCACTGCGTGGAGTAAATTTGTCCCATGAATTTTGCGGTATCCAAAATTGCAATCATGAAGAGAAATCTATTAACGACATGGAAGCAAGACATCTCATTAGACGTGTCTCAAAAGTTTCACAAATTATTGATGACCAAGGCGCATTGATCTTCAAGGAATTTGCCTCTGTCCCTGGAAGTGTGTTAGCGGCTGCGACCTCATATATGTCGAGTAGTAGTGGCCGGATCAGAAATCTGGCGCACATTGTACTTCGTGCTCATGGCCCAATAATCCAATTGGATTTTTCTAGGCCTTCGCATTCACTTTCTGCATCTGATGAGTTTGTCGTACTGCTTGGCTCCATACTACATTCAGCCATGCATGGGTGTTTACCCTTCCCGATTTTCGAATCAACACAGTATGCGTTGAATATTGGGACAATTAGAGACGCCTTCTGCAGTGCTGTCAAACGGATGGAAGCCGAGGAAGTAGCCAAAATATCCAGAAAGCTAAAATTTTGGCGTGTGTTGGCATCGGCAAAATCAATCGATTTCCTTTGCTCCGTGTACAAAAGAAAACATACAGATCAAGCAAGGAAACACAATACGTCAGAAGGTTGGATCGGTATTTTTTTCGCTTTGCTTCTTCAAGCATGTGATGCCTCCCTAGCTCGTGCACGTGATTTTGCTCGACACTATCCTTGCCTTGCCCAGATCTCTCGTCAGAACATATTTGGGTCATCTGGGTTGAAATGCAAGTTTCCATTACGGAGCTCTTGTCTGCAGGCCGCTTTTGCTGATCTCATAGTCTCAGAAATATATAGTGGTCACGGCATCGGAGATAGCAATAGCTTACAGGTTCCCAACTTTTCAAAGTTCACTTATTTCTTCCGACATATGGTGGGAAATACGCTCATGAGAAACGTCGATGGTTCGATGATTTTCTGGATGGTCCATGTTCTGCGACACTTCCCCATGACTGAAAAGTATGATGTTATTGCCTGCATGCATGATTTTCATACACATATAGCAACAGGCTCGCCATTGATGCTCGCATTTGCAGTTGAAATAGCAGCTATGATGTTATCTGAGCCAACATCAGTCTTAAGAGGTGATGATCACTTTGAGGCGAAGGCCATTTGCTCTGCGCTCCAGTTGACGATCATCGTCATTGTCTCCTTCGATAACCTCTCAGACTTCGAAGGCACAAGAGCTCGAGCGTGCCGGGTGGCGGTGACTTCATTGAAGTCCACTCCGGTGAAATCATTTTGCAACTTTCCTAACGACTTTCTCAGCGACCCCATGATAAAGACTATGCTCAATCGTGCGATTACATCTTTCGACAGCGATCTGTTATCTTTGGCCACTGCAATTGCCTGGATAAGCTTGCCCCATGCCAAGTACCTTACATCATTGATTAATGACCTGAATGGAAGCAATTGCACAATCGCAACCCAAATTCGTCTTTCAACTCTCTTTCCAGTGGTACAAGCTATCATTGAGAGCCACAAATCAATTTTGGGAGACACGGCGATTCCCACGGCAATTAGGAGCAATCTACCGACACCTTTAGACGGTTTTAAAAACATGTGCTCAGTGTTTTGCTGCCTGGCAGCACAGTACCTCAAACTTAGTAATTCTTTTGTGAGTAGACAGCCGGAACAGTCTCACAACATAGATCCAACATTAACAGTAATGTCACATGCTGCAAAGATATTGGCTGGCACATTCACTATGAATACTGAGGAAATTATCGATGAGAGTGCACTCATTGAGATAATGTTCCCCACCGAAGGATGGCTGGGCTCCAATATTGAAGTATTCGATCAAGGGGGCGCTTCTGTTGAATTTGTTATTGGCACATTGGCGGAATATGCCTCTGCTGTTCGCATGATGTTTCATGAGCAGAAGAATATTCATCCTGCCACGCATCATTCTTACATCACCTGTCTTACATCGACACTTAGGATGCTCGCTTTAATCATTCCGCAGGACGCCGCCAGAGCAAATATGTCATCACCTTTGGCTAGGGCGGCAGCAGTGGAATGGGACTTAATAATTGACCTCGACAATCTGCTCGGCTTGCACGGCTACTTAGCTGCACGTCAATTCGCTTCTGTTGTTTCTTTGAGAGCATTTGCCCGTGCGATACTTCGCCGTCGATGTACGTGTGTGAAGTCCCTTGCTTTGCTCAACTGCATTTTATTAGCTCACACAAAATTACAATGTGTGTCAGAGTACACACGAGAAACGCACAAAGTCCTATCTCCAAGATCCATGGCCACACTGGTTTCATTAGCTAGGGAAACTTTCGAGCTCGCGGCATCCCAACTCGTATCAACTCAGTTACGGAGAAATTCAATGATGGTTTCACCGGCAAATGTCAAGAGCTTGCGCATTCCACTTCAATCTATACTTGAAGTTATTGATTGTCCCTCCAATTCGAAAGGGATTTTGATGAATCGGAGTTGCATTAAGGATACTAGTGAGTCGAAATTACCACCGTGCTTAGAAAGGGTTCGCTTTTTTCTTATTAGCCTCATGTGTGTCTCATGGAACTTGCAGAATGACGCGATCGCCTCCATCGACAGGCAAACACTTCACACGATCAGTAGAAACGTTGGTCACAGAATATCAAACACTGAGCAGTCCTCTGCATATTGGAAAGCAGAACAAGCAGGTCTCATACCTCTTCTTGCTGTTGCGCATGGTGCGACTCTGTCAAGGTGCGATAGGCAGATTGCAGAGCTCATAATATCACTTGACAACGCGTCGGGAGGAGGCATTTTAGCTAAAATTGGATACCTATGGGGAGATGCCGCGGCATATCTTTTCCGTGAACCGGAATTATCTTGTTATCTAGACCTAGTCGCCCGAAAAACCGCGCACGGAACACGTTTTTGGAAGAAAGCATGTGGCTGGGTTGATGCTGTTCGGCCTGAAATGGTCGCAACGGCACTACGGCACTGTGAACCCCCAGATATTCGTAGAAATGCACTGAGTGTTGTGCATTTTGTGCATGCGCGGCCTCTTTTTCAAGCACGCAGCAACATATTTTTAGATCATTGTCATTTACATCATGATCATGCTCGTGGTGCAAACCTCAAATTCATTGAGTGTGGATACAACCCTGCGTGGGTTCTTCCTTTTGCATTCAACTCCTTGAAAAATGAGACAATGAGTCTTCGGGAATGTATCGACTCAGGTCTACTTTCACTTGCATTTGCTTCGACAGCTTCAATTGACCCCGGAATGCGTTATCTAGCGTATGCCATACTGAACGTGGCTCATCGCGCTGCCAGGCACGGATCCTCTTTTCGAGAACAGAAGCAGATCATGGCACTTTTTGCATCCATGCGAAACGCTCTTGCTCCATCTGATTGTCTGAGACGAATGCCCATTCCAACAGCATTACTGGCAGCTGAGGCAGCTGTTGTTAGTTTGCATCCCGGAGCAGAAATATTCCCATCAATGCAACACATGGTGATACGACGAGCATCCCTAGGCACAAGCGCGTTGCCAGTCGCTTTCCTTGCACTTCTCAACGGATCAAGCGGTAAAGAAATCATTGGTTCAAGAAATCATGCTCGCACACTTCGTTTGTGGGTATTACGGTTACTGCTAGCCAGTTGTGGTGGCATGCTTGATGAAACACGGTTGTTACGCAAATCATTCGCAGCTGAAACTTTGATGTCACAAAGGTTTGCGCCTCTTTCTACTGATCCTTTTGCACAACAACTAATGCTCAGCGTTGTTGTGCGAGCCACAGAATCATCCTATGCAAGAAAACAATTAATCGATGGAAGCGGGATACTTTCTTGGCTCGGTGGTGTTATTTTCAGTGCGTTCCATCCCACGTGTACAGTCTCTGTTGACAATACACTTCCTGGCATTCAAACAGCGGGGATCGCAATTTCTGCTCTTCTCAACATTGTCGGGGCAAAAGGCGTATTGTGTGGCGGACATTTGGGTGCTGCATCGGACATGCTCTCAGCACTTCGTGATATCCGCGTTTCTCTTGAAGTGATCCTTGCAACGTTCCATCAGCTGGAATCGACTGAGATCAAGATCTCAGTATGCCAGGTAGTGGTACTCCCTGCCCTCCGACTTTATTCGAACACGGCAAAGCATCTCTCTCGTCGACACTCCAAAGTTTTGAATGTTTCTGAGGTTGCCAACCTGTGTTTAATTGTCGACGCTATGCTTGCTTCCATTCCAAAGGACGATGATCATGTTGTACAATCATCGTTCATGCTCGTCATGTTTGATATTATCGTCTGCTCGTCAGAAGTGAGGCGTGATTATGTATTTTTTGCCACGCGTAAATATATCCAGCAAGCAGTTTCCACCACGGCAAGGTCATTCACATTTATAGTGGCCTGGGCGGCAAAGTCAGTGGCAAAAAATGGCGATGACCGTGTCGTACAACATTGCGCTTCAATAGCTCTGCACTGGGCGACATCTTTCATATGTGATGCTGGTCCGGTACTTTTATCCGAAGTTGTCAGAACGATAGACGACGGTCAAATAGATGGGTCGACGAAAGTATGCAAATATTTAATCTCACTTCGTACAGCTGCAGGTACTATAGACAATCTTATGACGACTTTCGAGCTAATGCGTGCTCAAGCGACACTTATTCGGGGTCTAGTATCCCAATATGAACATGACTCATCTAAACTTGCAACTGAGGATAAACTCGTTGGTGCAGTTGTCTGTCATCCGGTGTATAAGAAGCTCCTTCTTGAGAGCGGGACCTTAGATCGCATGCTAGCTGAATATCAGCCAGCTGCGATAAGACAATGCGTCGTGCCAGCTGCCCCGGAAGTTCAAAGCTTGAACTTACTCGATCCTGGAGAACATAAGCTTCGTAGCAACGTGGCCACAATGAGCAACAAACTGACATCTGATGGGTTCGCGACAACGAATGTTCCACAGAAGGGCAACACTTCAGCAAACCATACAAGGTTGACGGCAGCAGAAAGCTTCGCCACTGCACTACTTCATGCGGTTTTTAATGCAGAACCACCATCAAACTTCTTACGGCGCGCGGCATATTTGGTTGAATGCTATGAACACGCTGCTGGTCGCTGCATAGGCCAGTGTGATTGGTTCCTTTCTGTAAAGCTGCTTCTCGGCACACAATGAATAGTCGTCGTCCCTGTGGATTTTTAGAATAAGAACTCACCTAATAAACCTGTGTTGTTTGTGTGCGCAACCAAAGTATTGGACCGCCTTCATTAAACACTGCAGGGCACAATTCTATGTAACCAATAGTTGGAACTCGGATGCATAGCTTACATAAGTAGCCTTACATAGGTAGCGTACATACCAATAAGATAAATTACTTGGTTATATAGATTCACTTGTCTCGAGGCCACACACGCCGGATGTAAAAGCAGTAGTTTCTTTAAGGTATGCATAGCGGCGCTCATCTAATTGCATACAAGTAGATCAGGGTGTATGTCTTCGTGTAGGAGCTGCAACGAGTATTCCGCAGATTTACGTAGCGATGCGGACTGCTATCAAAAATCAATTAACATTGTCTATCACTAAATGCATCAGGATGGCGTCGGGGGTGAGTGGAAGGGCTTTGGCTCCCTGACTTTCATCAAGTTATCTTTGTTTTAAACCTCAACAACCTTCTTGATAATCTGATCGGATAACTCTTTCGCCTTGGTCTCGACCTGCGAGGCTGACTCGGCCTTCGCAGCATCAAGTTTGGCGAGAGCTGCGGCAATTTGTGTGTCCACATCAGCCTTGGCCTTTGCCTGTGCAGCGGCAATGTCGGTGTCGATCTTGGCCTTGGTAGACGCGACCTCCTTCGAAACCTCAGCTCGGGCGTTGGAGATGATTGCTTCCTTCTCAGCCTGGTGCAAGTCGGATGTGGGCATCTTTCAGCAAATTTGGGTCTAGAATTATGCAACGGGTTTCTGAGAAGCTCTGAGCCGCGGCCAGCCCGCCGTGTTCAGTATGACAGCTGCTCGCTGATAGGAGGGAGAGCGTGCAATAAAAAGGGTAACGTGGAAATCAAAGCTCTATGGCCAGGGATTGGGCAGTGACGTACAATCAAGTTAGCAACCTCAGTCGAGTTGTCGCCGACAGCCTCGAGTTGTGAGCGGATGAGTGCATCGCGGTCATCGAGAGCTTTGCCAACCGGGCCGAAGACCGTCTTATCAAGGATGACCATCAATAGAAGGAACTCGGCTGCAATGATAGGTAGGGTGAGGTTGAAATCGAATATCTTACCGGGCTCACCCGCCAATGAGGGGAGCGCGGTGAGAGCATTCGATAACACGGCAGCAAATAGGGGCTTTGCCGCTTTCGGAAGTTCCGCCTTTCTGCTGCTGCGGGAAAGGAAAGAGTTGTTCAGTCTCTGGCTAGATCTCGCGGACATCACCGAGTGCACGATTGTAAGGTTAGCGAACAAGGTGTCCATGTGAGCTTTCATCAGCTTTCGTTGTATTCGAGGACGTCCAAGGATACAACGTCTACATCATCAGGGAGGGACCCCAAGGACAGGGGCAAAAATGACGGGAAATGAAATGCTCTCGCGATATACGCCTCCGAGATTGGCGGTTCTCACCCGAGCGTGGCATGTGCGGGCTTGGTTACGACCGCACGGCTAATGCGATCGGTCTTGTGTGCAGCGGTGCGCGCTTTAATCCCGGTCAGGAAGCGCGCTTGGAGGGCGGAGATTGCAGCCATCTTGTTCGTTTGGGAAGTGGGCACTGGTTTAGGGCTTGTGGATCACAAGTTGCGGATAAGAGAAATCTAAGAGTTAGTCTAAAAAATCTGAACGGTTTGCTTTATTTCAAAAATGGGAGAACACAAGTGTATGTACGCAGTGCCCGTGGCTACGTACATACACTCTACCTTCGAAGGTACCTTCCGGTCTCCACCTGCTCGTCGAGGGCGTTGAGCTCCTCCTGGGTGAACCAGCCAGCCTTGCCCGCGACCATGCGGACGGGGCCGAGAGCGGCGATGAGGA
>Ga0209630_10002072_pt1 | contig 20058 bp, 17 predicted proteins | sample COG_01_FD_184745 | JGI IMG/M metagenome (GOLD analysis project Ga0209630, IMG submission 184745) | Pelagic Microbial community sample from North Sea - COGITO 998_met_01 (SPAdes) (version 2) | ecosystem: Environmental > Aquatic > Marine > Neritic zone/Coastal water | place: Helgoland, sampling... | reverse complement strand
CTTCACTAGCTGCTGCCATCTTTGTATTTGATGCAAAATCTTTCTTTTGACTTCTTAAATTATTCGCAGAAGCCCCACTTACTTGTTCTAACGCTTTTAACTCATCCACGCTCTCCTCTTGCATAGATCTATTATCAGACAATACAACATCTTCTCTTGCAAGAAAAGCCGTGTAAGGAGTTAGGATTCCAAACTCTTTACTCAAACTAACTAATTCATTAACTAATTCATCGGATCTACCATTTAAATCAATTTGATCAATAAGGTGACCTACTCGCCTTGAAGCCCAAATTTGTTCTAAATAATCAAAAGTGTCACCATCCTTAGAAGATGCTAAATCAACTTTAAAAACAAACTTCTGCTCCTTCCCACCTACTTTACCTGTTACAGTTATAGTATTGTTTCCTGCTTTGTTATATTTTCCTACCCAAACTAATTGACCTCCTTTAAATAAATCGGGCAGTTTATCTGGATACATACTTCTGACATCTGTATTACTAAAGCTAACTTTTATACCTGTCATAACTGGGCTACTTATATTTCCATATAAATCAGCAACGGCAACTTCTATGTCCTTATTCGGTTTAACATATTCGGTAACCCCTCCATTGTTAGAAGTAAGCCTGTCCAATAATCTTGCATTGACATCATTTCCTACTCCAAAAGCAAATATCCTTGCTCCTATTCCATTTGCATCAACTACATTTTTAGCAATCTGCATTTCATTTGTAATTCCTGAAGAGGCCAATCCATCCGTTAAAAACAACAGGTAATTCGGTCTATTCTCATCTTGAAACATTGCTAAAGATTTTACCAATGCGTCATTTATATTGGTTCCTCCTCCTGATCTAATTCCGCCAACGTAATTAATGGCTTCCTTATAATTTTCAGTTGTGTATCTCTGCATTTCAGGCTTATACATTTCAACTCCATCATCGTAATCCACAATGTTAAAATTATCTCCTTCATTTAAATTGGTTAAAACAAACTCCAATGCTTTTTTAGATTGCTCAATCTTTTTTCCAGACATTGAACCAGATCTATCTAAAACAAAAATTATATTCTTTTCAGTTTTATCCACTACATCTTCGGCAACTGAAGGGCTTGCTAATAGCATAAAATATCCATTCTTACCTTCTTCAGACATATAAGATAATACGGTTGCCCCTACTGGCCCACTTTGTAATGAATAAGTCATTTTGAAATCATTCTCTGGCGTGAAATAAGTTTTCTCATAACTTATATCAGCAGTCTGATCACTTCCTCTTTTAACCAATATATCATCCGTTGGGCTGTAGATATTTTTTATATCCTCACTAGACTCTATTCTTGCATGAAATTTAACTGAACGTAAAGGTTTAGATGAAAATTTTTGTGTCCCAAAAGGATAAGAAAAGTTAATCATATCCAATTTTCGATAGCATACTTGCGTATAGCGTACGGTTATATCTCTTTCTTTTCCAACAGGAACCGGAAACACACTGGTTTTGAATAAACCATAACCCACATATTCCATTAATGCAGGATCTCGTTTTCTTCTAACTATTCCTTCGTAAATTGACTTTGCTTTGTCTTTTTCCAATAACGCCCCAGGTACCTCAACACCATCTACCATCATCATAAAATTCTGAACAATTCCTCCATTTGGAAGGGGGAAAAATATTTCAATCTCTAAATCTCTATCCGTAGAGTTCAATAGTTTTTGTGTTACCGAAACTTCAGCAATTTGATCTTTCATTTTCACATCTACATCGATACTTATTACTTCATAAGAGTTACCTACAGCAACATTTTCAAATACCGAAGGGCTCTCACTCATTATGCGCGTATCGAATTCAGCACTTGTTATCCCCATTTGAGAAAAGGACGTATAGAAGAATAATAAAGAAAGAAATAAGGAAATAATTGAGTCTTTCATGTCTGTTATTTTTTGTTTGGTGGTAGATACATCCAAAGTTCGTATTGGTTCAATTTAATTTCTAAAAACTCAAAAACCTTTGCTAACTTTGTCTTTCTAGAACAGAATGAGTAACACGATTAACATAAAAAATAAAAAAGCCAAGTTTGAATATCAATTTATTGATAAGTATACTGCTGGTATTCAACTAACAGGTACAGAGATTAAATCAATCCGTTTAGGCAAGGCTAGCATTATGGAATCTTATGGTGTTTTTGAAAAAGGTGAAATATTTCTTAGAAACATGTATATCCAAGAATATGAAAACGGAACACATTACAATCATTCACCGAAAAGAGACAGGAAGCTTTTGTTAAATAGAACAGAAATTAATAAAATTGAGAAAAAGCTAAAAAACAAAGGCCTTACATTAGTTGCAATTAAGCTTTTTATTAATGAAAAAGGGAAAGCAAAGTTAGATATCGCTGTTGCACAAGGAAAGAAGTTACATGATAAGCGTGAGGACATGAAAGATAAAGATGCAAAACGTGAAATGGACCGATTAAAAAAAGACTATTAATTTTCTACTTAAAACCTCCACCCAACTTTTATCATTCCAACGTTAGCAACACCAAATGACTTGGTCTTAACAGAAGGAATACTTGTTATAATCTCCGGATCAGTAAGTGAACTCTCGTCCGTAATTTTAAACTCTCCAGTCTTGACATGAATGCTAGAAAACAAAACTCCAAGCTCCGTCCCTATATATAAATTATCAAATATGTAAAAATCAATACCTGAAAAAACGTGCACACCAAACTGACTTATTGGTTTTTTTACTGAGTAATTATAATCAGCTATAAATATTACAGAATCAGTACGGGAACCATACAGTTCATTTTTTCCTAATCCAAATTGTAACTCACTTCCTAAGTAGGGTGATACTTTGTTTTTTCTAAAATGCTTTTCAAATCCAATGTTAAACATAAACATATCGTTTAATTTCTCAACAGTTCCAACGCCATCTCCATTTACCTCTTTTATTTCTCTTAATACACTCGAGTATTGATAAGCCAACCCAATTCTCAATGCACTATTTTCTTTAAAAAAATAGCGGATATTAAGATTAGGCGTATATGTACTGTCTTTTCTTAATTGGTAACGTGTTTCAAAAGTTAATTTACTAATCGTATCTTGAGAAAAAGACTGATTTAACATTCCGAAAGAAATTATTATTAGTAAATATTTAATGGTTTTCATAACTATGTTTTATCTAGTAAATCCTTAACGAGTAGAATAAGTTAATATTGTTTATCATTTAACATTGGAACAAAACTAAAACTTCCATGTTCTGTTTTTATAATTTCTCCATTTTCAGATTTCGCAATCAGAACCATTGTTTGGTCAACTCCCTCACCAACAGGAACCACCATTATTCCATTAGGACCTAATTGATTAATCAATTTATCTGGAACAAACGGAGCACCGCAAGTGACTATTATCCTGTCGAATGGAGCAAAAGCTTCTTTCCCTATATACCCATCTCCAAAAAATAAATTAGCTCTATAGTTCAGTTTTGAAAGATTAACTTTAGCTGACTGAAATAATTCTCTTTGGCGTTCTATAGAATAAACTTTAGCTCCCAACTCTAATAATACAGCAGTTTGATAGCCTGAACCGGTACCAACCTCTAAAACTTTCATTCCTTTTTCAATTTTCAGTAACGAAGATTGGGTTGCAACTGTAAATGGTTGTGATATTGTTTGGCCTGCTGCAATTGGAAAGGCAACGTCTTTATATGCAAAATTATCATGAAATACTTTGTCAAAAAACAAGTGCCTAGGTACATTACCAATTGCCTTTAATACATTAGCATTAGTAATCCCTTTCTTCTCCTGTAACTCTTGAACGAGCAATTTTCTCTTCCCCTGATCTCTTAACGTGTCTTTCATTATTCAAAAATAATATGCTAATTCAACAAACAAGGATAAAAATCATTCATTTTATAAAACAAGGGTGTTGATAATTAGATTATTGTTTCCAATTACTAGTTAACATTAGTATTAATTTTGATTCAGATAAATAATTATTATGTTGAAAATCGGAGTTGTTGGTGCTGGACACTTAGGGAAAATTCACCTCAGAATTTTACAAAATGCTAATTTTGTGGAGTTAATTGGTTTTTTTGACCAAAATGAAGAGGTTAGAAATAAAGTTAAGGAAGAAATGGACTTGATACCTTTTGATTCCATTGAAAGTTTAATCGAAGCATGTGACCTAGTAGACATTGTAACACCAACCATTGCTCACTTTGATTGCGCAGCTATTGCTATGCGCTCTTTCAAGCATGTGTTTATCGAAAAACCTATCACGAATACTATTGAAGAAGCTAAAGCCTTAATTAGTTTATCGGAGGAAGCGAAGATCAAGGTTCAAATTGGACATGTAGAAAGGTTTAACCCAGCATTTACGACTAGCGTTAAACATTTACAAAACCCTATGTTTATTGAAACACACCGATTAGCTCAGTTCAATCCAAGAGGAACAGATGTTTCTGTTGTTTTAGATTTAATGATTCATGATTTAGACATTGTTCTAAGTGTAGTTGATTCTGAAATTAAAGCAATCAGTGCTAGTGGAGTTTCCGTTTTAAGCGACACACCAGATATTGCGAATGCAAGAATAGAGTTCGACAATGGCTGTGTTGCTAACTTAACTGCTAGTAGAATATCTATGAAGAACATGCGTAAATCAAGATTTTTCCAGCAAGATGCTTATGTGTCTGTAGACTTTTTAGAAAAGAAAAATGAAGTAATTCAAATGCATGATGTTACGGAAGAGGATCCATTCGCTGTAACTATTGATTTGGGTGGAAAAGGTAAAAAACAAATCGATATTCTTTCAGAAGATATTGAGCCCAACAATGCAATAGAGGATGAATTAAGGTCCTTTGTAGATTCTATCGAAAATGACCTAACACCTTCAGTTTCAATTTACGCGGGCTACAAAGCTTTACATGCAGCACATGAAATAATGAAAAAATTATAATCTTGTATAATCTTCTATCGTTTACAAATGCGGGAATTCACTCCTTTAAATACTTCTCTAAACAATAATAATTTTACTTTTGCGTTCAAAATCTATTGAACATGAAATCAATTGTATTTATATCTATATTAATACTCTTGGCGCTTCTAAACAGTTGTCAAATTATCGATAAGCCCGAGGAAGTACCTTCATTCATTTATGTAGAAAGTTTTGATTTTCAATCATCTACAAGTCAAGGTTCAAGTAGCAATAAAATAACAGATGTATGGGTTTATGTAGACGACAACTTAGCGGGGATGTGGGAACTTCCAGCGACCATTCCTTTGCACTATAAAGGAAACCATAAAGTAAGTTTATATCCAGGGATTAAAAAAAATGGCGCATCTGGATATCGAGTTATCTACCCTTTTTACACTGCACATGAGGCTAATATGGAGCTTATTCAAGATTCAATTATCCCAATTACTCCATCCATTCAATATAAAAGTGGTCTTAGTATTTGGATAGAAGACTTTGAGGATCCAGGAATCAAATTATTCAATCATTCAACGAGTGATGACACCATGGTTGTTGTATCAAACCCTCCATACACAGACCTTATAGAAGGAAACGCCGGAGCTATTTTTATGGACGCTACCAATTTCTCTTGTGAAATGAGAACAGATGAATTAAGTTTTAATAATTTCCCAAAACAATTAGATATTCCAGCCTATATAGAGTTCGATTACAAATGTAACCACGAATTCTACATCGGATTGCTGCATAAAGATAATTCAGTGCCAAGTTACCAGCAGATGCACCTAGTCACATTTTACCCTACTGATGATGACAATGGTATTTCGCAATGGAATAAAACATACGTTTATATCTCGGATGGAACGAATTTCTTTCCAGCCGCTACAGATTTCGACCTCTATATTCAAGTGCTTAATACGGATGCTCAAGATGGTATTGAAATCTTTATTGACAATATTAAAGTTATTTACAATCAATAATGAATAGTAAGCTACAAGTAACAAAGTATGTACTTTCAGACATTTTAATGTCCTTGGTAGCCTGGACAGCATTTTATTATTTTCGTAAAACAAGCATTGAACAAGCTGTATTTACAACAAGTGATAATTTTTATTATGGATTAGTAATGGTCCCTACTTATTGGATTATTCTCTATACATCTATTGGTAGTTACAAAAATATATTCAGAAGATACCGCCTGAAGGAAACCGGTCAAACTCTAATGATATCAGCTACCGGGTGCTTAATATTGTTTTTTGTATTACTCCTTGACGATGATATAAATCAATACAAAGATTATTACAAATTATTGATTGCTCTTTTTGGATTTCATTTTATCTGTACATTAATACCGCGGTTAATAATTACTTCTGCTACTGTAAGAAAAATTCACTATGGCAAAATTGGATTTCCGACTTTAATCGTTGGGGGTAATGAAAATGCGCTTGGAATTTACAATGAAATTAAAACGCTTAGAGCAAACCCTGGGTACGACTTTAGAGGGTTCGTTAGCACGAATGGAGTTGATAGAGTCTTATTAGATACTCCCATTACCTATTTTGGTAAATATGAAAACATCAAAGCTGTTATCAAGGAGGAGCAAATTGAAGAAGTAATTGTAGCCGTAGAATCTTCTGAACACGAAAACTTGAAACGAATTATAGATGATTTGAGCGATTGTAATGTTTCAATAAAATTAATTCCTGATACTTACAATATTCTTACGGGATCAGTTAAAATGACAGCCTTGTTTGGGGCTTTATTAATTGAAGTCAACCAAGAAATAATGCCACAATGGCAAGTCACGTTAAAGCGAGTAATTGACTTATTTGCATCAATCATTGCATTAATTTTCCTAAGTCCAGTTTTAATTATTTTAGCTACCCTAGTAAAGGCTTCTTCCAAAGGACCAATAATCTTTAAACAAGAAAGAATAGGAATAGATGGACTACCTTTTTATATCTATAAATTCAGGTCAATGCACTCTGACTCTGAAAAAAACGGCCCTCAACTTTCTAGTTCAAGTGATACAAGAATAACTCCTATTGGCAGATTTTTAAGAAAATCTAGATTGGATGAAGTGCCGCAGTTTTTTAATGTCTTGAAAGGAGATATGGCAATAGTAGGACCGAGGCCTGAGCGACAGTTCTATATTGATAAAATAATGGAAATAGCTCCACACTATAAACATTTGCAAAAAGTAAAGCCGGGAATTACCTCCTGGGGACAGGTTAAGTATGGTTACGCTGAAAATGTAGATGAGATGGTTGCTCGACTAAAATACGATGTGCTTTACATAGAAAACATGTCACTTGCATTAGACTTTAAAATCCTGATTTACACTGTTCTAATAGTATTAAAAGGTGCTGGAAAGTAGAAGTTAGCTAGTCATTTAATTGTATAATTAGCTAATTAATATAAACTTATTCATCTTCCAATTCTACCATTTTCCTATCTTAGCCTTTCTAAAGTTAAAATTATTCTTTCATGAAAAATATAACAGTAATTGGAGCTGGAACAATGGGCAATGGAATTGCGCATGTATTTGCTCAAAATAATTATTCGGTTTCACTAGTTGATGTAGCACAAGATTCTTTGGATAGAGCTATTACTACTATTACAAAAAACCTTGATCGAATGGTTAAAAAAGAAAAAATTACAGAGGGAGATAAAACTTCTACACTTCACAATATTACTACATTCACCAGTCTTGAAGCAGGTGTAAAAAATGCAGATCTAGTCGTTGAAGCAGCTACGGAAAATGTAGATTTGAAATTAAAAATATTCAAAGACATGGATAAATATGCTCCCGAGGATGCAATTTTATCTACAAATACTTCTTCCATTTCTATTACTAAAATTGCAGCTATAACTTCTCGTCCTGATAAAGTTATTGGAATGCACTTTATGAACCCTGTTCCAGTAATGAAATTAGTTGAAATCATAAGAGGTTACTCCACCTCAGATGAAGTAACCAACATTATAATGGAGACTTCTAAAAGCTTAAAAAAGGTTCCTACCGAAGTGAATGATTACCCAGGTTTTGTTGCCAACAAAATCCTAATGCCCATGATTAACGAAGCTATCATCACTTTGCATGAAGGGACTGCTGGGGTTGAAGAAATTGATACTGTTATGAAATTAGGAATGGCTCATCCAATGGGGCCACTCCAATTAGCAGATTTCATTGGCTTAGATGTTTGTTTGGCAATTCTTAAAGTATTGCAAGATGGATATGGAAATTCTAAATATGCACCTTGCCCATTATTAGTAAACATGGTTACTGCAGGAAAATTAGGTGTAAAATCTGGCGAAGGTTTCTATTCTTGGGGTCACGGAACTAAAGACCTAATTGTAGCAGGTAATTTTAAAAAATAAAATTCTATATTTTTTTAAAACCCTGCTTCGATAACTTGTTGCAGGGTTTTGTTTTTTATAGAGATAACTGAATATTATTATGAGTTTTAAAAGCACAAATACATACATCGCCTCTGACGGTCTAAAGATTGCAGTTAACGCTTCAATAGCTTTGCAAAAGCCGCTAATTGTTAAAGGAGAGCCCGGTACAGGAAAAACTTTATTAGCAGAAGAAATAGCAGCCTCTTTAAGTAAAAAGTTAATATCTTGGAATGTTAAATCTACTACAACTGCCCAACAAGGTTTATATGAGTATGATGCTGTTTCTAGATTAAGAGATTCTCAATTAGGTGATGAAAAAGTAAATGATATCGCAAACTATATCGTTAAAGGTAAGCTATGGGAAGCATTCGATAGTGAAGAGCAAGTAATCTTGTTAATTGATGAGGTAGATAAAGCTGACATTGAGTTTCCAAATGACTTATTGCAAGAATTGGATAAAATGGAATTCTATTGTTATGAACTAAAACAGACAATAAAAGCGAAAGTACGCCCGATAATAATTATCACATCAAACAATGAAAAGGAGCTACCAGATGCCTTTTTAAGAAGATGTTTGTTTCATTATATTTCATTCCCTGACCGGAACACTTTGAAAGAAATCATCAACGTCCATTATGAGAACCTAGAAGAAAAAATGATAAACGCAGCAATGCGGGTATTTTATGACTTGAGAAATATTAGATCCATAAAGAAAAGACCTTCAACCTCAGAAATAATAGATTGGATAAAATTACTCACTATTGGAAAAATAACGGCCAAAGAATTAGATGGATGGCAACCAGGTAGCGGAGATTTCCCTTATTCGGGCGCCCTCATAAAAAATGAACAAGATTTGATTACGCTTAAAATATAGAATTTTGCCCTAGGCACAAGACTTTTTCAAATCAAGTCAAGAGTCTTATTAATCTAATGTCTTAAAGATATGTTTCTAGACTTTTTTCTCATATTAAAGAACCAAGGAATACCGGTAACTCTAAAAGAATATCTGGGGCTATTAGAAGCTTTGCAACATAAAGTAATTGACCAAAAAGTGGATGAATTCTACCACTTGAGCAAATCAATGTTGGTAAAAAATGAAAAACACTTGGATAAGTTTGACCAAGTTTTTGGAGAATACTTCAAAGGAATGGAGTCAATAAGCAATGAAGAGTTTTTTAAGATTCCTGAAGAATGGATGAACAAAAATTCAGAAAAACTTCTTTCGCCTGAGCAAATGGATCAAATAAAAGCCATGGGAGGCTTGGATAAAGTTCTTGATCGATTAAAAGAACTGCTTGAAGAGCAAAAGGAAAGACATGAAGGAGGTAGTAAATGGATTGGTACTGGAGGCACATCTCCTTTTGGTGCTTATGGATATAACCCTGAAGGAATTAGAATAGGTCAGAATGAAAGCAGGCACCGAAAAGCTATTAAAGTATGGGATAAACGCGCATTTAAAAATTTAGATGAAAATGTTGATTTGGAAACACGTAATCTGAAAATGGCTCTTCGAAAATTAAGAACACTTACCAGAGAAGGAAAGCAAGAAGAATTAGATATAAAAAAAACGGTAAAGAGTACATCAAATAACGCCGGAATGCTTCATCTTGAAATGGTGCCGAGTAAAAAAAACAACATTAAAGTCTTGTTGTTTTTTGATATTGGAGGAAGCATGGATGACCATATAAAATTGTGTTCAGAACTGTTTTCAGCTGCGAAATATGAATTCAAACACATGGAACATTATTACTTTCATAATTGCATTTACGAAAACCTATGGCAAAACAATATTAGAAGGCACAATGAGCATATTTCGACTTATGATGTCTTACACAAATTCAATAAAGAATATAAAGTAATAATTGTAGGTGATGCCAGTATGTCTCCTTATGAAATTGCCTCTCAATATGGCAGTGTGGAGCATTACAATGAAGAATCAGGAGAAACATGGATGCGAAGGATTACAGAACAATTTGATAATATTGTTTGGCTGAACCCCATTCATGAAAAGGAATGGAAATATACCCGTTCAATTGGTATGATGAAGGCCATAGTTAAGGGAAATATGTACCCTTTAACTTTGCAAGGAATAGGAAAGGCGATTCAGTCGCTATTAAATTAAAGATGAATCACTCTTTTAGAACCCCCATAAAAGCTGAAACTTATCATTACAGAGAAGTCAAAAACTATGAAAATAACCAAAGAAATATTCGATAATGCAATGGATTTTGAAACCTATGATAAGTATGTTAAGGATTTATTTGCAAAAGGAAAAACGACTGGAGATGATCAATCTATAAAATTTATCCATTATACTAAATTAGGAATTCAAAGGATCAAAAGAGGGCTAAAAACAATAACCATTGAAGATAAAGTAATTAAATCTTTAAGTAACAGTAAATCCAAAAACTGGATGATTATTACCGAAGCTTGGTGCGGAGATGCTGCCAATATCCTACCAGTCGTTGTTAAAATGGCTGAAGCAGAGAAAAGAGTTTCTTTAAAAATAATACTTAGAGACCAAAACCTGAAAATTATGGACAGGTTTTTAACCAATGGAGCCAGAGCAATTCCTATAGTAATTTTTTTTGATGATAACTTTAACGAGCTTGCGAGTTGGGGTGCAAGACCAAAGCCTGCTCAACAAATAGTTATCGCACATAAAAAAAATCCTGTCAAAAGTATTGATGAAGTTATAGTTGATCTTCAAAAATGGTACATTGAAGATAAAGGTCAGACTTTACAGAACGAATTTCGAGATATTTTAGAAAGTTTCGAATAAGGTATTTATTCTTGTACTCATTCGTTATATTTGGAACATTCACTTTTGAACCGAACCAAGAACTAACTTATGATAATTTCTAGTCTTTTTAATAAAACCGGTTTTACCGCAACGCTTTTATTTTTAATCATTATTTCTGCTCCGACTATTTTTGCTCAGAAAAATAAGAAATCAAAAAAAGGCAAAACCGAAACCTCCGCAAAAAAGAAAGATGACAAAAAATCAATAATCGATATTGCCAAAAAAAGTGTTTTGCATGAAGGACTTTTTGCGATCTATCAAGATAGTATTACAGGTGATATTAAAATGGTTATCAAAGAAGAGCAAATTGGGAAAGAATACATATACTTTAGTCAGATTGCAGATGGCGTTGTTGAGGTTGGTGCTTTTAGAGGATCTTATAAAGGTGCGAAAGTTTTCAAAATCGAGAAGTATTTTAACAAAATTCAATTTATTTTTCAAAACACCTCTTCATACTTTGACCCTGAAAATGCGGTTTCAAAATCTGCTGAAGCAAATATGAGTAGAGGTGTTTTAGCTAGCCTTACTATTGAAAACGCTGTTTCGGATAAAGGACTTTATTTAATCGATGCGAATAAGTTATTTTTAAACGAAACTTTTTCGCAAGTTAAACCTGCGAAACGTCCTAAACAATCGCCTTATGCTTTTGGATTAGGAAATTTAGATAAGGATAAGACAAAAATCAATCGAATAAGAAATTACCCTGCTAATACGGACTTGGCAATTGAGTATGTATATTCCAAATCAAATACATTGAATAACGGAACCAGATCTGTTGCAGATGGAAGAAATGTTAGTATCAAAGTATACCACAGCTTAATTCAAATGCCTAACAATGATTATGAGCCTTTAATTGATGACCCCCGTGTCGGTTTCTTCACAACACAGGTAACCGATATGACGACAAAAAACTCTGCAAACTACAGGGACTTAGTACATCGTTGGAATTTAAAGAAAAAAGACACCAATGCAGCTATTTCAGAGCCAGTTGAACCAATTGTTTGGTGGATGGAAAACACAACACCCAAAGAAATTAGACCTATTATTAAAAAAGCAGGTGAACAATGGAACCTTGCTTTTGAGGAAGCTGGGTTTAAAAATGCTATTGTAATTAAGCAACAACCCGATGACGCAGGTTGGGATGCTGGAGATATTCGTTATAATGTTTTAAGGTGGACCTCCTCTCCCAGCCCTCCATTTGGAGGATACGGACCAAGTTTCGTAAATCCTAGAACAGGAGAGATTTTAGGAGCAGACATTATGTTCGAATACAAATCATTAACCAATCAAATTCGTGTAGAAAAATTATTAGGTGATAATAGCATGGAGAATGATGAACTACCGATCGACCTGGCACATTGCAACCACACACTATGTTATGCAGGAGATATGGCTCAAATGGATAACGTGTTTGCCACTTTTGCATTAAAAACATTAGGAACTGAACAAATTGAAAAAAGCATAATTATTGAACAATTCTTATACTATTTAGTGCTGCACGAAATGGGACACACTTTAGGTTTCAACCACAACATGAAGTCGAGTCAATTGCACCCATTAGCGGATATTCACAATGCCGAAATAACTTCAAAGGTTGGATTAATTGGATCTGTTATGGACTATCCATCAATTAACTTTGCATTGGACAATACAAAACAAGGACAATATTGGACAACACGACCGGGGCCTTATGACATGTGGGCAATTAAATTTGCCTATCAAACAGGACGAACAGATAAAGAAACAATTGATTTAATGGAGCAGTCTACCCAGCATGATTTACTATTTGGTAATGATGCCGACGATATGCGATCAGCCGGTAAAGCTATGGACCCAAGAGTAAATGTAGGAGACCTAACAAGTGATGCGATCGCCTATGCGGCTGAAAGATTTGAACTTACTCGCCTAGTAGGCGCCGGTTTATTGAAAAGCCTGAAAGAGGACGGAAAGTCTTATCATGACCATCGTATTTCTTACCATTCTTTGCTAAGAGAACAATCAAAGGCTGCTACAACGATTTCTAGATACATAGGTGGCGTTTATGTCGACAGAGCATTTATTGGTCAGGGCGGAGCTACAACACCTTTTACTCCTGTTCCTCTAGAAAAACAAAAAGAAGCCATGACTGCCTTAGAAGAATATGTATTTTCTCCTGATGCATTTACATTTCCGCATGATATTTACAATTACCTTCAATTACAACGAAGAGGTTTTGGCTTTTTCGGAGCAGGTGAAGATCCGAAAATTCATGAAATAGTGCTAGCAAATCAAAAAAGTATTCTAAACCATTTGTTGCATAAAAATACGCTGCAGCGTATTGTCAATTCAGAATTATATGGGAATTCATACAAATTAGCAAATTTTATGTCTGACCTAAACAATAGTATTTTTAAAAGTGACATTTCTGGTTCTGTAAATTCTTTCAGACAAAATTTACAAATAGAATATACCAAAATGTTAATTGAAATGGTAACTGACCCTAAAAGTAAAATGCATATTCACAATGTTCGGTCAAATGCTATTTACAATTTAAAATTAATAAATAAAATGGCTAATAACTCGGCTGGAGACATCTCAACAAAAGCACATAAAAGTCATTTGCTATTACTAATTGAAAATGCATTAAAAGAGGTAAAGTAACTTCATCAAAATTAGATTATGAAGCTGAATAGAGTTGTTTTTTCATATACCCTTAAAATTACCGACGAATCTTTCGATTTTGGTAATGATAGAAAATGTGAACAAACAGCGCGTATTACTTTCCGTGATAGTAATAAAAACATAATCGAAAAAAGAAAGTATGGCGTTGTTGATATTGACTCTCTATATGAGAGTATAAATAAAGGCAATGATATCGATTTAACCCATTGTTATATAGGCAACTTTTCTTCTAATGATTACCGGAATAAATTCAACCTTAAAAAGGATGCATTTGTTGACCTTAACAACTTTTGTGCTAAAGACGCCTTTTTTGAATCTGACAAAACTGTTGATTTTTCCCGTTGCCGCTTTAAAGGTGAAAATGCGCATTTTGAAAGTGCGCATTTTGGTTCTGGAAATTTAAGTTTTTATAGAAGTATATTTGTTGATGTAGATGTAGATTTTTCCAACACTTCTTATAGTGAAGGAAATAACAGTTGGCAATATGTAGACTTTGGAAATGGAGAATTTACTTTTGAAAACGCTTCTTTTATCAATGGAAATATTTCATTTATTAATGCCGATTTTAAAAATGGAATTGCAAATTTTAAAAATGTAAATTTTGGAGATGGGAGTGTTACATTTCAGTTTTCCAGATTCGATGATGGCAACATCTTTTTTGATAAAGTAACTTTTAATGGTAAAAGTGTTGATTTCAGTAAAGTTGATTTCGGTAATGGTAAATTAGATTTCAGAAGAGCTGATTTTGGTGATGCTGATGTTTCATTTGAAGAAATGGAGCATGGAAATGAAAGAATTAACTTTAGAAGAGCAAAATTTGGCGCTGGAGCCATTTCTTTTAAGATGGCGCTTTTTGGTGATGCTGATGTAATTTTTGATGAAACAGAATTTGGTAGCGGAAACCTTTCTTTGTTAAAAGCTGAAGCCAGAAAAATTTCATTTAAAAACTGCCGATTTTCTAACTACGCAGACATGCGGGTAGAAAAATGCAAAGTACTCGACTTATCCAATACAATAATTCGAGACATTATCGATTTAAAACCAGGAGTTTCCAAAGTTGACATTGACACTCTATATATCTATGGTGTTAAGAACTTGGGTAAAATATTTGTGTCATGGAGGTTTAATAACATACCTAAACTAATTGGTCAACAAAGCAAAACTACACCTCTTCAAAAAGCAGATCAATACCGAATTCTAAAAGAAGACTTTCACGACTCTGGTCAATACAACGATGAGGATAAGGCCTATGTTGAATTTAAACGTTTTGAGCTCAAATACAAAACGATAGACAAAATTAAGAAGAATAAGTGGAATGCCATTTGGGTATATCCATCTGCCTTTTCACAAAAGCTTGTCTTTGATTATATGGGACTTTATGCAACAAGTCCATTCAGAGTCTTATTTAGCATATATATGGTTTATGGGCTTTATAGCTTACTTTATGTTCTCTTTGAATTAACAGGACATGGACAAATTAGCTGTATCACTGAAAACATGTCGGCATGGGAAAAAATAATTGATTCTTTCTACTTTAGTGCGGTTACCTTTTTAACTATTGGATATGGAGAATGCACACCAGAAGGATTTTTCAAAATAATAGCACCACTAGAAGGATGGGTTGGTGTATTTATGATGAGTTATTTTACGGTTGCATTTGTTAGAAAGATTTTAAGATAACCTCTTGCTACTTCTATTTTATTCTGGAAAACAATTTAAACGAAAACTATGGCAAAATATTTTAATGGCGAAAAGCTTTTAAAACTTGACAATTTGCTTACCTTTACGCTTCAATTTTTGAAAACAAAAAACCTTTTTAAACATGAGTGAGACAGCAAAATTAATACTTGGCGGAGAAGAGTTTGAATTCCCTATTATTGAAGGATCAGAGAATGAGAAAGCAATTGATATTTCAAAACTTAGAGGAAGTACAGGATATATAACCATTGATCCAGGTTTTAAAAACACTGGTTCGTGTGGAAGCGAAATCACTTATTTAGATGGTGAAAAAGGTATATTAAGATATAGAGGTCACTCAATAGAAAGCTTGGCCGATAACGCTGATTTCCTAGAAACTTCTTATTTAGTAATTTTTGGAAATTTACCTTCTAAAGCTGAATTAACGAAATTCGAAAACGATATTCGAAAGCACACAATGATTGATGAGGAAATGAAAAACATTATTGATGGATTTCCTAAATCAGCCCACCCAATGGGAGTTTTGTCTTCACTTACAAGTGCACTCACAGCATTCAATCCAAAATCGCTAGACATTAATTCTGAAGTTCAGCTGTATAATGCAGTTTGCAAAATGCTCGGTAAATTTTTGGTGCTTGCTTCTTGGGTTTACAAAAAACATGTTGGACTCCCTCTAAATTATTATGATAATTCTAAAGGTTATGTAGAAAACCTATTGAGGTTAATGTTCGAAATCCCTACAGAGGAATACAAGATTAATCCGGAAATAGTGAATGCACTAGACAAATTATTAATATTACACGTTGACCACGAGCAAAACTGTTCAACCTCGACAGTAAGAATCGTTGGTTCTTCCCACGCTGGATTATTTGCATCTATCTCTGCAGGAGTTTCTGCTTTATGGGGTCCTCTTCATGGTGGGGCTAATCAAGCAGTAATTGAGATGTTAGAAGCTATTAAAGCTGATGGTGGAGACATAGATAAATTTATCTTAAAAGCAAAAGATAAAAACGATTCATTCCGTTTGATGGGATTTGGACATAGAGTTTACAAAAACTTTGATCCAAGAGCTAGAATTATCAAAAAAGCTGCTGATGATGTTTTAGGAGCTTTGGGAATTGAGGATCCTGTTTTAGATATCGCAAAGAAATTAGAAAAAGTTGCTTTAGAAGATGAATATTTTAAATCGAGAAACTTATACCCAAATGTAGACTTCTATTCTGGCATAATATACAGAGCTCTAGGAATACCAACAGATATGTTTACTGTGATGTTTGCTATTGGCCGTTTACCAGGTTGGATTTCTCAATGGAAAGAAATGCGATTAAACGGAGAACCTATTGGTAGACCAAGGCAAGTATATAATGGTGAAACAGATAGACCATTTGTTGAATTAGACAACAGATAACTAAATCCTTTCTAGATAAATAAAAGCCACTGTTTAAAGTGGCTTTTTTATTGCCTACCTATGGAGTCAATTTTAGATGCTATTCTTTAAAATTCCTGCATCAATTTCTCCATGAGAAGCATGGTACAAAACGTCTCCTTGACTCAATACTATTAATTGAGGAGACTGGTGTTCTACATTAAAAACCGAAGCAATTTTATCCGAAATATTGCGATAGTTTAATAAGTCTAAATAATACATCTCAATATCATTATCATTAATATTCCAACCTCTCTCTAAGCGAGACTTGACCATAGAACTCAAGGAGCATCTGGTACTGTGCTTAAATATGGCTATTGGCTTACGTTTAGAAAGCGCTATAAATTCCTTTAATTGAGCTTCTGTTTCAAGTATTTTCCAATTAATCGTCTCGCCTTTATCTTTTGAAAATAGTCCCATCATAATGCAAATGTAGGTATGTTACTTGAAAGCAAAAGGAACTATTGTAACTAAAAATCAAAATGATGGACATCCGATTAACCCGAATCTATTAATTGCAAGGCGTGTTTTACCTAAATTAATAGCCTTTTTATTGCTAATATAAAGAGTAACATTTTGTTTATCAATTTTTGTTATTTTCGATCCATGCGGCAGTGTAATGGTATATCTTCCTTTCTCATCTGTTTGTGCAGTGTATATATTGGTTTCAGTTTCAATCACAACAGATTTTCCTATTACCTGTCTACTTGATTTTCTAAAAACAAACCTACCAAAAACTTTACATTCATTGGACTTATACATTGGTATAGAATCAGCCTGCTCTTGCCCGTAAGTTATTGTAAAAAGGGAAGTCCCAAAAATAAAAAAAGCAGCTATTGCAAAACGTTTAACTGGATGAACATAACGAAAAGCATCTACTTGCTCTTCTGTCATTTTTACACAAATATCTTTATTGATATAATCCGACTCAATTTTTTCCAAGGATTTCTCTGACAAATCATAAACCTTGGTATTACATATTCCGCAAAATTTTCCCTCAGGAAAATCCTCCATAATTTCCCATGTTTCGAAACATGGATTTTCATGAATTACTTTTTTACCTAGATTCATATTTATCTATATTTCTAAAAGATACGAAAAAATAATTTCCATAAAAAAAGGCCACCTATAATTTAGAATGACCTTTTGTAAAATATATAATACTATTTAATCCGAAAATTTATCGATTACTTCTTTGGTAACACCCGTATTTGAAAACCCTCCATCATGAAAGAGGTTTTGCATGGTAACATATCGAGTCAAATCAGAAAACATTGCAATGCAGTAATTGGCACAATCTAAAGCAGTTGCATTCCCAAGAGGTGACATTGCCTCTGAATAATTAATAAACTCATTAAACCCTTTAACTCCACTTCCTGCAGTGGTCATTGTAGGCGACTGAGATATAGTATTTACACGCACTTTGTTATCAACACCATAATGGTACCCAAAACTGCGTGCAATAGACTCTAAATACGACTTATTATCAGCCATATCATTATAATCAGGAAATACTCTTTGCGCAGCAATATAAGTTAATGCTACAATAGAACCCCAATCATTTACTGCATCTAATTTTTTAGAAACTTGAAGAACCTTGTGGAATGACAATGCAGAAACATCTAAGCCTTTCATAGTCCAATCATATTTCTCATCTGTATAGTGCCTTCCTTTCCTTACATTAACAGACATACCAATGGAATGTAAAATGAAATCAATCTTCCCGCCCAATATTTCTACTGACTGTGAAACCAAATTCTCTAAATCTTCGACACTAGTAGCATCTGCTGGAATTATCTGACTGCCGGTATCTTCAGCTAATTTATTTATCTCTCCCATTCGCATTGCTATAGGAGCATTTGTCAACACAAACGTAGCTCCTTGCTCATGAGCTTGTTCCGCCACTTTCCAAGCAATTGATTGCTCATTTAAAGCTCCAAAAATAATCCCTCTTTTTCCTTTTAATAAATTGTTTGACATATTTTAACCAGTTGTAGTTTCACGTAAATTCTTTGCAAATATAAAAATTAACCGATTGCAACATTTTTAATTTTTTATATTATACATGGATAAAACAATTTTTAGTCGTTTATTTATTAATTAAAGAAGATTAAAAGCTTGTGAGGAAAGACTATTTGAAGATATTAGGCTTAAATGATGATGCTAGTGATGAGCAAATAAAAAAAGCTTGGAAAAAAAAGGTTTTACAATTTCATCCAGATAAAAACCCAAGCGACAATGCTCAAAACGAATTCATCAAAGTGTGTGATGCATATCAAAAGTTATCTGATGGGACATTTGAAAAAATTGGAGAACCTATTCAACCTGAAGCGAATGAGTTTTACAAAAAATACAACCAAGAGCTAACCGCTAAAGATGTAGAAAAAAGGAGGCAAAAGGCTCGAGAACATTCTAAATACAAAGAAATGTATGAAGAATACATTCTTTCAATTTCTTACAAGGGTTTAAGAAAATCATTTCTCTATAAATTTTCCAATATTGTAGCTGTTTGTAGCCTTATCATTGGATCTATATTATTCCTTGATTATTCAGTTTTAGAACCCAAGGCTGAAACAGCTGTAATATTGAACCAATATTATAACATTGATAATGTAGTGTACAATGTATATGATTTAAACTATCAAATCCCAACAGAAAAAAGGGAATATGAAGTTTCTACAGCTTTTTCTAATGACAATTTCAAGGGCCTGAAATACAATAGTTTTATAAAAATTTACAAGTCGAGAATATTAAATCAAAATATTTCTTTTTCTCATGCAGATGATACATACCAGACATCAATGCTTAACCGATTTTCGATTTATATTGCTTTTTGGGTTTTTATTGTGTTATTTTCTTTACCTATTCTAAATTTTACAATAAGAGGTCCTAACACACTTTATTTAGTGGTTGTTCATGTAAATGCTTATTTACCCATTTTCGTTTTTATTTCACTATTAGTAGCCTTATTGTAATTTTACACTTTATGAAATATAGTATTATTACATTATTAATAACTCCATTACTACTCTTTTCATGTTCGTCAGAAAAGGAAGGTAATCATTCTGGCCCACTGATTTCTAGAGTTGACATTCAAGAAGATTCTATTGA
>Ga0209630_10002069_pt1 | contig 20083 bp, 14 predicted proteins | sample COG_01_FD_184745 | JGI IMG/M metagenome (GOLD analysis project Ga0209630, IMG submission 184745) | Pelagic Microbial community sample from North Sea - COGITO 998_met_01 (SPAdes) (version 2) | ecosystem: Environmental > Aquatic > Marine > Neritic zone/Coastal water | place: Helgoland, sampling... | reverse complement strand
ACTATCAGTTTATTAGTTGTTTTTTGCTGCATTTTCAATCTAAAATCCGTCTAAGGTTACAAAAATCGGTGCAAAGATAATGTTTGTTTTTAACTATACAACGATTATTTCTTTTTTATGGTGTGAATCGATAAATATGAGGTTAATTCCTCAAAATAGGTTCAATATAGCACTTGTCCATACGAGGGTGTGCTGGCCTTTTTTAAAAACGTATTAATAAACATCCTATTCTCGATTCTAAAAATTTATTACTTTTGAAGTCTATTGAAAAACATGCAAGAGGATATAGCGGAACCTGACAAACCAAAGTATGAAGATCCAAAAGTTGCCAAAAGACAACTCAAGAAGGGGGCTAAATGGACAATTATTAGTTTGTTATGGCTAACGATATTAGGGCCGTTTATAGGTGCTTATATCATGTTAAATATTTCTGATGACGCAACTCTTCCGGGGTTTGAAGAGTTGGAGAACCCTCAAAGCAATCTTGCTTCAAGGGTTTACTCAGCTGACGGTATTGAATTAGGGAAGTACTACAAAGAGAATAGAACCAACACAAAATACAATGACCTTTCGCACTGGTTGGTGGAAGCGCTAGTGGCAACAGAGGACGCAAGATATTATCACCATTCTGGAGTTGATGTACGAGCACTTGGAAGAGTTGCAAAAGGCATTGCTATTGGGCAAAAAAGCCAAGGAGGAGGAAGCACTATCTCTCAACAGCTTTCTAAACTGCTATTTCCACGGAAAAAGATGGCTAACAAATGGGAGCTTGTAAAGAGAAAGCTCAAAGAATGGCTAATAGCCACTAGACTTGAGAAAAACTATACAAAAGAAGAGATCATAACGATGTACTTTAATAAATTTGATTTCTTAAATAATGCTGTTGGTATCAATTCCGCTTCACAGATTTATTTTGGAAAAACACCATCCGAACTCCAGCTCCATGAAGCTGCTATGCTGGTGGGAATGGCGAAAAATCCTTCCCTATTTAACCCATTAAGAAGGAAAGAGGGAGTTATAAAAAGGCGAGAAGTTGTTCTAAAACAAATGCTAAAAGCCAAATATATTTCAAAATCTATATATGATTCAGTAAGAAAACTACCGCTGAGCCTGAACTATACAAGAGTGGATCATAAAAGTGGGCTCGCCCCTTACTTTAGAGAATCGCTGAGAAAAGAGGTTTCAAAAACCCTAAAGGAACACGTGCATTATAAAACAATCTTTAGGTTTGGTGCGATTGATGAAAATGGACACAAACTATATAATCAGAAGTGGTATAATGCCAACAATGATTTAGAGTTTGATATTAAAAATGAGATAGATAAACGAAACTTTCAAACGGCCCATGTAAAAAATGATAACGGAGAATTTTATGTTATTCGGATATTAGATGTTGACGGTGATCCCCAATGTGAACTAAGAACATATAAATACCATAAGGAAAAAGGGGAGCCATACGATATTTATACAGACGGCCTGAAAATTTATTCTACACTAGACTCACGGATGCAAGCTTATGCAGAGTGGGCAGTTCAAGAACATTTAAAACATGAGCTTCAAGAAGATTTTTTTACAAATAATGCAAAATGGAAAAGACCACCTTTTTCAAATGATTTGACTAACGCTCAAATTGACACTTTAATGCAACGAGCAAAGCGTCGTTCGCAGCTATATAAAGTATATATTGGAAAAATATGTGGTTATTGTGAACGACCTGAAAAATTTGTTTCTAGGGAAGGAAATAAATATGTATGCAGCTATTGTAGTCACGAGACGAAGATAGAGAGCAAAAAGGATTTGGCAGAAATGTTTTTAATTAAGCGTAAAATGAAAGTGTTTGATTGGCAAGCTCCAAATTATGAAAAGGATACTATTATGACCGTAATGGACTCCATACGATATTATAAAAGCTTATTGCGTGCTAGTATGGTGTCTATTGACCCACATACAGGCCATATTAAAGCATGGGTTGGCGGACCTTATTTTAAGCATTTTAAGTACGATATGGTTAAAAAAGGGAAACGCCAGGTAGGGTCTACATTTAAGCCATTTATTTATGGAACAGCTCTAGAGCTTGGCGTAATAGAACCTTGCGACGAATCTTTTTTTGATATAAAGTACTGTGTTGACATTCCTTATAATAAGTATAGAGAAAAGCAATGGTGTCCGAGTAATTCTGGGGCTAGATTTACAAACGCAGTAATGCCAATTCCTTATGCGTTGGCAAATTCAATGAACAACATTACAGCAGGAATAGTTAAAAAAGGAAAACAAGGGCTATTGGACGAAACTTTCGATCGTGTTTCACAGATGGGAATGGACACTTCAAGGTTTATTCCTGTTCCCTCTATGGCATTAGGTGTTTTTGATTTGTCCGTATACGACATGGTTGGTGCTATGACATCTTTTGTAAATAATGGAGTCTATATAAAACCAACCTATATCATTAAAATAGAAGATAAGAAGGGTAATATTATTTATGATCCAGAGATGTATTCTAAGGAAATTTGGAAAGAGGAAACGGCATATACTATTCTTCAAATAATGAAACTTGTAACAACAGGTGTCCGGCACCCAACTCTTAAAAGTAAAAAATCAGGAAGACCATTGGTTGCTGGAACGGCAATTAGAATGAGAGGCAAGGAAACGGAAAAAAGACCCTATGCCGGAATAAAACCACCTGTAGCTGGGAAAACAGGAACAACTCAAAACCAATCTGATGGGTGGTTTATGGGGCTCACACCTGATTTAGTTACAGGGGTTTGGGTAGGAGCTGAAGATAGAGCTGTTCGGTTTAGAAGCTTACAACTAGGGATGGGGACAAATATGGCGCTTCCGATGTGGTGTTATTACATGAAAAAGGTATATGCAGACTCCACATTACAGATCTCTCAAGAGGATTTTGCTCGTCCCTCCAGTATTACTGGAAATCCGATTGATTGCAAGCAATACAAGGAGTTTGAACCAAAGATGGACGCGTGGGATGAAAAGGACCAAGAGTGGTAGTTTAAGAAAAACAAAGTATAGATGAATAAAGTAGTTGAGAATGTTGAAATAGCATGTGTTGGGATAGAAAATGGCATGACAATTATGCTTGGAGGTTTTGGTTTGTGTGGAATCCCAGAAAATAGTATTTCACAATTAGTTAAGCTTGGAGCGAAGGAGTTAACGTGTATCTCTAATAATGCAGGTGTTGATGATTTTGGCTTGGGGCTCTTGCTCCAAAAGCGTCAAATTAAGAAAATGATTTCTTCCTATGTAGGAGAGAATGATGAATTTGAAAGACAAATGCTTAGTGGGGAATTAGAGGTTGATTTAATACCTCAAGGAAGTTTAGCAGAAAGATGTAGGGCTGGAGGAGCTGGAATCCCAGCATTTTTCACCCCCGCAGGCTATGGGACTGAGGTTGCGGAAGGAAAAGAAGTAAGAGAGTTTAATGGAAAACCACACATACTGGAATCAGCACTAACAGCAGATTATGCAATTGTAAAGGCCTGGAAAGGCGATACGGCCGGAAACCTTATTTTTAAAGGAACGGCTCGTAATTTTAATCCAATGATGGCAATGGCCGGAAAAATTACGATTGCAGAAGTTGAAGATTTAGTTCCTGCGGGAGAGCTTGATCCAAACCAAATTCATGTTGCAGGGATTTTTGTCCAACGGATTTTTCAAGGAAAGGGATACGAAAAAAGAATTGAACAAAGAACAGTTCGTCAAAAACATTAAAAAGAGAGAACAATGGCTTTAGATAAAGACCAAATTGCACAAAGAATAGCACAAGAGCTAACCGACGGGTGGTACGTTAACCTTGGAATAGGTATCCCAACATTGGTAGCTAACTTTATTCCAGCAGGAATAGAAGTTGAATTCCAGTCAGAAAACGGAATATTAGGCATGGGCCAATTTCCATTTGACGGAGAGGAGGATGCTGATTTGATAAACGCTGGAAAGCAAACGATTACAGCGATGAAAGGCGCGGCTTATTTTGATTCAGCGACAAGCTTTGCAATGATAAGAGGCCAACATGTGCAGTTAACGGTTTTAGGAGCTATGGAAGTTTCTGAAAATGGAGATATAGCAAATTGGAAAATCCCAGGGAAAATGGTCAAAGGAATGGGTGGCGCTATGGATTTAGTCGCTAGTGCTGATAACATTATTGTGGCAATGATGCACGCTAACAAAAAAGGAGAAAGTAAACTATTAAAAAACTGCTCTCTGCCATTAACCGGAGTTGGGTGTGTGAAAAAGTTGGTTACTAACCTTGCTGTATTGGAAATAGCGGAAGGTGGAGGCTTTAAATTATTAGAGCGCGCACCTGGTGTTTCCGTGAAAGAAATTCAAAAAGCTACCGAAGGAAAATTAATAATTAAAGGAGAAATTCCTGAGATGGTATTATAATATTTTTACAAAAACATAGCTGTAGAACAATCAAACCCTAATTTAGATATTCTTTGAAGATGCTTCATAAGGTTCTTTCATATTTTAATAGCGCTTCAAAGATCACGTTTTTTGTTCTTTTTACACTAATGATTTGGACAACATTTAATTTAAAAAAATGGAAGCACGCCGAAACAAAAGCTAAAATAATTACATGGGACGTTACATCTTATTATGGCTATCTACCAGCCGTATTTATACACAACGACCTTTCGCTAGACTTTATCGACACAGACGAAGTAGATTATGGAGCAAAACAACAGTTTTGGCCAGATCGGTTTAATAATAATTTAGAAAGAGAGCTCAAGGGAGAAATAAAGGTTATTAAAACCACCATGGGAATGTCTTTCATGTATGCTCCGTTCTTTTTTATGGCTCATGGGTTTGCATACCTTTCCAAATATGAGGCCAACGGCTTCTCACAACCCTACGAATTTTTTCTTGTTGTTTCTTGCCTTTTTTATCTATTTATTGGTTTATTTTTTCTTCGAAAATTATTACTTTTCACTTTCTCAGAATGGGCTACTAGCCTAACACTAACCTCCATTTTGATAGGAACTAACCTATTTTATTACGCTACTGAGGAGCCCGCTATGTCCCATGCTTATTCATTTGCATTGATAATAGGGTTTATTTACCATAGTATACTATACCTTGAAAAATACCAACTAAAGAACGTTATATATTTAGGGTTATTGGGAGGGTTGATTGTTCTTATTAGACCCGTTAATTTATTAATATTTCTTTTCCCTTTGCTATATGGAATTACAAAAGGACGAGACTTAGTTTCTCGACTGGAGCTTTTCATTAAAAACTGGAAACACATCTTATTGATAGGGGTTTTGTGCTTTTCTGTTATTTTCCCGCAGCTCTTGTATTGGAAAGTACAGACAGGTAGTTGGGTCTTTAACTCCTACCTTGGAGAAACGTTTTTCTTTGGAAATAGCCATGTATTAGAAGGTCTATTTAGTTACCGAAAAGGATGGTTGGTTTACACCCCCATAATGATTTTTGCTTTAGCAGGAGTTGTGCTTTTATTTAGAAATAACAAAACCTTTTTTACCCCAATATTCATCTTTTTATTAATTAACGTTTATGTAGTATATAGTTGGTGGTCTTGGTGGTATGGAGGAAGTTTTGGTAGTCGGCCAATGATTGACTCTTATGGGCTACTTGCTATTCCAATGGCGTGTTTCTATTCAGTTATTCTTAAAAAGAGAAGCGCCTATGTTCCAATATTAATAATAGGGGTTTTATTTCTGACCTTAAATCAAATACAAACAATTCAGTATAGCACAAACGCCATAATTCACTGGGAAGGAATGACAAAAGAGGCATATTGGAATGTGTTCTTAAAAATGGAGATGAGTTCCGATGACTGGGCTCGTCAAGAAAGATACATACAATCTCCAGATTATGATAAAGCTAAAGCAGGCGAAGACGAATACGACTTTGACCCTTTTTAGGGGATTAAAAAGAATGGCCCAGAAATCTTGCTATCTTTGGCGACCTAAGAATGATAAAGAAACTCTCAATAATCATCCCTGTTTTTAACGAAAAGAAAACAATTTTTAAATTGTTGGGGATTGTTGAGGGTGTTGCACTAATTAACAAGATTGAGAAAGAATTGATAGTTGTTGATGACTGCTCAACAGACGGGAGTTTAGAAGAGGTTAAAAGGTATATTTCAGAAACGCCAAATCATTTGATAACCCTAGTTCAGCACCCAATTAATATTGGTAAAGGGGGGTCCATTCGGACGGGTATTCAAAAAGCAAATGGAGACTACACAATTATTCAAGATGCGGATTTGGAATTAAACCCCTCGGAGTACAATCAATTAATGGAGCCAGTTTTGAATAAAACAGCCGATATCGTCTATGGCTCTCGCTTTATTGGATCTTCTAAGCATGAAAAAGAATCTACTGCACATAGATTGGCTAATCACTTTTTAACATGGTTAGGTAATGTTATTAATGGAGTAAAATTAACGGATATGCAGACGTGTTACAAACTAGTTCCCACAAGGATTTTTAAGGAATTAAAACTTAAAGAAAAACGCTTTGCTTTTGATTCAGAAATTACCGCTAGACTTGCAAAGTATAAAGAATTGAAATGGGTAGAGGTTCCTATAACATACGAACCAAGAACTCAAATGGAAGGAAAAAAAATAGGGTATATTGATGGATTTCGAGCTATTTACAGTATAGTTAGGTATGGTTGGTTTACCAAGAAATAAAACCCTTTTTACCCCACTTTTGTAAAGGCTTTATTTCACCAGGGTTTTTGGCAATAATGGAGAAAAAGTTAAAGCAAGTTGAGCCGCTTACTAAGTTCATCTTTATAAGCTTTTCCTATGCTTATTTGTTTTTGATTTATCAAAATGTAGTTATCCTCAATGGTTTCAATTTTATCAACCCTTACAACAAAAGACCTATGAACCCTTGCAAATTCATCCGTAGATAATTTAGACGCTATATCTTTCATTGTGCTTAATATTGTGTATTTACCCTTAGGGGTAACAATCCGCATGTAATTACCTAACGCTTCTACCCATAAAACATCCTTCGTGTTAACCTGAACTAATTTAGATTCGGTTTTAATAAAAATAGTTTTGTCTTTAGAGGTTATGTTTGCTCTGCTTTCTTCAAAACGATGAAGCGCTTTGTCTACTGACTTTAAGAAACGAGCGTGTGACACAGGTTTTTGAACAAAGTCGGTAACATCATATTCATAAGACTCTACAGCATATTCGGAATGAGAAGTGACCAAAATAACTTGTGGTAGCGGACTTAATGTTCTAAGCATTTCCATACCATCCATTTTTGGCATTTCAATATCTAGAAAAACCAAATCAATATGCTCCTCCTTAATTATATTAAATGCGTCTATAGCCCCTTCACAGGACTTTATCAGTTCCAGAGAGCCAGTTTCATTAATTAAATCTACTAATACATTTCTAGAAAGTTCGTCATCGTCTACAACCAAACATCTCATGCTTTTACTTTTAATTCACCTTTAATTTCTTGGAGTTCTTCGATTGCTAATTCTAGCCCAATTTCAACTCTGTTCACAATATCAGCAATTTCGTCTAAATCACCAACTTCTTCGTTTACTTTCTCTAGAATTTGGAGTTCTTTTTTGATTGAGGAGATTCCCATATACCCAATACTCCCTTTTATTTTATGAGCTATTTTTCCTAATTCCTCCCATTTTTCGGAATTAAGCGCCTCTTTTAGCCTCGCTAAATCACTGGGAGCGTTTTTAAAGAAAATTGAGATGTATTTTTCGAGTTTTGAATAGTCACGATTAACAATCTGTAGTAATTTATCTAAATCAACATGTGCTGTATCAAACACTATATTCTCTTTTGTCTGATCCTCAACGGTGGGCGAATCACTGGCCTGTTTTATTTTGATGTGTTTTTTTATAATTTGATTCAAAATAGTAAGGTTAATTGGTTTGGAAACATAGTCGTCCATTCCCGCTTGATCGCATTTTTCTGCAACACCGTCTAGCACATGCGCTGTCATAGCTATAATCGAGGTACTTGCCTTATTGCCTTTTAGTTTTCTAATTTGTCGGGTTGCTTCGTATCCATCCATTATCGGCATTTGAATATCCATCAATATAATATCATAATTAGATTGTTTTACTTTCAGAAGAGCCATTTTTCCGTCATCTGCCATTTCAACTTCTACGTTGTTTTTGTAATTATTTATTAGATCAAAGAAGATTTCTTGGTTTAGCGTATTATCATCAACGACTAAAACCTTTATGTCTCTTAAAGGGCTTACGCTACTATTTAATACTCCATTACTAAGTGTTTTATTTTTACTTTTCTTTAATTCCAGTTCAAATGAAAACTTACTACCCTCTCCATAAGTGCTTTTTAAATGAATTTTACTACCCATTATTTGGATTAAATTTTTAGTAATTGCAAGCCCTAGGCCTGTTCCCCCGTATTGCCTTGTTGTGTGCGCAGTTTCTTGCTTGAAGGAGTCGAAAACGGAATCTACCCTACTTCTTCTAATACCGATTCCTGTGTCTGATATTTCAAATAAAATGGATATTGATTTTTCTGTTTCGTGTGTTACATTGATTGTTATACAGACCTCTCCATCTTCGGTAAACTTTATAGCATTGTCTACCAGGTTTAAAATGATTTGGTTTATCCTGTGCGGGTCGCCCACTAAAACGCTTGGTATACTTCCATCTAGCCTTGATATCAATGACACATTTTTCTCACGAAGCTTAAAATCAAGACTATTTATTAGGTCACTAACAATTTCTTGAATCGAGAAATCTACTGTCTCGAGTTCAATTGTTCCAGATTCTATCTTTGATAAATCCAAAACATCATTTACAAGAAACAAAATGTTTTGTGCGCTTGAGTTTATTGTTCGTAAGTACTTTTGTTGATCGGGGTTTAAGTCTGTTTCCCCCAAAAGCCTTGACACTCCAACTACAGCATTTAAAGGGGTTCTGATCTCATGGCTAGTATATGCAAAAAACTCTTCTTTCTCTATTCGTGAGCGGTTTGCATCTTCGTTGGCAATTTTTAATTGAAGGTTGATTTTATTTTTCTGTTTCAAAGCAAAAAACAAAAACATAGCAAGAATGATTACTACAAAGAAGACGAGCAAAATAATGTTTGTAACGAAACCTTTATTTTTTAATTCTTGCGCCTTAAACTGCTTTTCCTTGTTAAGAAGTAGAATTTCCTGGTTCTTATTTTCAATATCTAATTGTGCTTCTAGCTCGGAGATCTCCCGAGTATCTTTTATTGCCAGGTAGTATTTAAGGTATTCATAAGCCTGCTTGTGATCTTCATTTTTTTCGTATACGTTTGCTAAATTTTCATACCCTTTTTTAATGTAAGCTTTCAAGCCTGTTTTTTCAGCTAATCCCAAACTAGTTTTCATATAAAGCAAAGCCAAGTCAAACTCATTTTTCGCTTGATAGACCACTCCTATTTCAAAACAAAGAACGGACTGTTTTTCCTTGTTGCTAACCCTTTCAAATTCACTGAGTGCCTGTAAATAGTACTCCAAAGCCAAATCATTTCTTTTTGCATTTTTGTAAAGGAGCCCTACATTTTTGTTTGCTTCAGCCAACTCTTCTATGTTATTGGTTAAAGAAGCTGCTTCTAATGCAACTAAATAATATTGAAGCGATAGGTTTTCTTTTCCTTGAACATAACTTAAATCCCCTAATCGAGAATTACATTTTGATGTGCATAACGAACAATCAATTTCCTTAGCTATTTCAAGTGAAGTCTTGTAAAAGTCTTCTGCTATTTGGAACTCTCCCTTTTCTTGATAAACATGCCCTATAAATAAATTGCTTAACGAGACTCCTTCTTGATCTTTAGCTTCTTCATTATTTCTTAAAGCACTGTAGTGAGCGTCTAAGGCGGCTTGGTATTGTGCAAAATTTAACTCTAATACTCCAATTTGATTATATGCGTTAACCATTCCTATATTGTATTGCAGGCTTTTGCTGATAGTTAAACTCCGACGTGCATTTTCCATGGCTTTTTCTGAGTTAGAAGGCTCATAAAGCTTAGATAGCTCATACAGCGCATCGGCTAATTTTTTAGGATCGGTTTCTGTGTTTACTGAAGCCTCTAGTTTATTTATTTTTTGAAACCGTTGAGCGAACCCATGAATTGAGATAAAAAGTAGTAGAACTATGAATATTTTTTTTTTCATTCGCGTCGAAAATACCGAAACTTGTACGTGAAAATACCTAAAAAGTTTTCTCTTTGTGTAAGCTTTTTATTTTTGTTGAATCCGGATATGCGAATTAGCGCTACTCAAAAAAAATAAAGAAGATGAAAATTAAGATATCAGTAACTGCGTCTAACCCAAAACCTCTTGCTTAACCAGCTAACCCTATATCGTTTGACTAAATAGCTGAGTTTCCGGCTTGTTCTGAATCATTTTAGCATCAAAACACATACAAATGTTTCTAACGAATAACCTTCCTTTTTCAGGTACGGTTAATTTGTTATCTTCAACTATTACAAGGCCATCTTCTTTCATTTCATCAAGAAGTTTTAAACCTTCTAAAAATGCGGGCGTTTGTTGATTGGCGTTTTTCCATGAAGTTTCAAAATGGCACATTATGTTGAGTATGTGTCTACGGATAATTAGATCTTCTTCAGAAAGTAAATGCCCCCTCAACAATGGAAATTCTTCTTGATTAACGATTTCTTGATACTCTTCTACTGTTTTTACATTTTGCGCGAAACTATACCAACTATCACTGATGGCAGACATGCCTAAACCAACCATTAATGCTGTTTTTCCGGAAGTATATCCCATAAAATTGCGATGAAGTGTTTTCTCTTCCATCGCTTTGTACATAGAGTCTGTTTTAAGCGCGAAATGATCCATTCCCACTTCTACATATCCGATTTTATCAAATAGTTGTTTACCGACTTCGTATAACTCCCTTTTTACTTCGTCTTTTGGTAAATCATTTTCATCATAACCCCTTTGCCCTAACCCTTTTATCCATGGGACATGAGCGTAGCTATAGTAGGCAATCCTATCAGGCTTTAATTCTCTCGTTTTATTAATGGTGTCTATTATATTTTGTAAATTTTGCTTTGGCAAACCAAAGACCAAATCGTGGCTTATAGAAGTGTATCCAATTTTACGTGCTAATTTGGTAACTCTCTCTACATTTTCAAAAGGCTGAATCCGGTTGATTGTTTTCTGAACAATTGGGTCATAGTCCTGTACGCCGAAACTACATCGCCTAAAACCGATCGAGTATAAAACGTTTAATTGCTCTTCGGTTGTATTATTAGGGTGCCCTTCAAAACTAAATTCGTAACCTTTCATTAAGTCAGAAGTTTCTACGATCCCGTTAATTAACTTTTTAAGATTCTCAGCACTGAAAAAAGTTGGTGTTCCTCCTCCTAAATGAATTTCCTTGATTTTTGGTTTTTCAGAAAAATGCTTTAAATATAATTGCCATTCTTTTAATACAGTGTCGACGTATGGCTCTTCAACATCATGACGTTTTGTAATCCTCTTGTGACAGCCACAAAACGTACAAAGATTTTCGCAAAAAGGCAGATGAATATAAATGCTAATTCCTTCTTTATCGTTACTTTCATCAAAAGTTCTTTGGAAAGTTTTTACCCAATCATGTTTTTTTATACCTTCTTTGTTCCAAAAAGGAACAGTTGGGTATGATGTATACCTTGGGCCTGGGACGTTGTATTTTCTAATTAGAGAGATATCCATTTTAATTTTTTATTGTTCTTCCGGGTTTTCAATCTGCGAAAGTGCCTAAAAGGCCATATTTAGTGGAATGCATTGTAAATTTCCCCCTGCACATGTCAACCTCGATTTATTCGTTATCGCTTGCATGCCATTCAGCGTAACTGTTTGCTGTTTCTCTCAAAAATGCAGAGTGTAACTTTACTTTTCCGGTTAAACGGTTTTGAATCATCTCTATAATCTCAATCAACATGTTTTCGCAGGTAGGTTGATAATTTACATAGCGAACACGTTCGTTGTCCTTTTCGATACCCTTAAACCGGGAATCATTACGCAATAATAATCGATGATCAAACTCCTCATAAATATGCTCACGAACAATGGCTTTTATGTCTCCGAAGTCAACAACCATACCGCAATCAGATAGGGATACGTCATTATTGGGCTCGCCAATTAAGGTAATCTTTAAATGGTATGAATGTCCGTGAATGTCTCTACATTTGCCCTCATAGCCATCCAGAGCGTGTGCAGCTTCAAAATCAAATTCCTTTGTTATTCGAATGTTCATTTGTGTAATGATTTTGCGCAAAGGTAACAAAAACCTATGCTGCAAACACATGGTTTTTGTCTTGATTCTGTCAGATTAAATACGATCTCGATTGAAGTGGAGGGTCGAGGAAGCTTGATATGTATTCTTTCTGTGCCGAAACCCCAGTCCTTTTTGGTGTTTTCGAACAGATTAATGCATTCAAGAAAAAATCATAGTCTTTTTGGCAACAAAACAGTAGAATTCTCGTATTTCTTGAACCAAATCATGGATTAAGGTTATACCTTGTAAGCTCAATGAACGGAATTGACATTCTCATAAACAAACTTGACGGGTTTATTCGTAAGTATTATAAAAATAGGCTTTTGAAAGGCCTTATTTATAGTTCGACCTTGTTGTGTTCTTTCTTTTTATTTGCAATTCTTCTTGAATATTTTGGAGAATTTGATGTAATCGGTAGGTCGTTGTTGTTTTACGGTTATTTTGGGCTGGCGTTATTTGTTTTAGTTTTTTATGTCGCCATCCCCCTTGTTAAGTTAGCGAAATTAGGAAAAGTAATTTCTTACGAACAAGCTGCAAAAATTGTTGGAAATCACTTTGGCGGTATAAAAGATAAGATTTTAAATACGCTTCAATTAAGTGAAAGTAAAGAGCTCATCCAACCAGGGCAGCTTACATTGGTTTCTGCAAGTATAGACCAAAGAATAAGTCAGCTTACAGCGGTATCGTTTACTGCCGCGATTGATTTATCGGAGAACAAAAAGTATTTAAAAGTTCTATTATTTCCAATAGTTGTTTTGCTCATTATTTCTTTTGCGGATAGCAGTATTATTTTAAATAGTACAGATAATATATTGCATCATAATAGATATATTGCTCCTAATGCGGCGTTTCGATTTGAGGTTCAAAACGAAAATCTTGAAGTAATTCAACAAGAAAACTTTGTGTTGTCTGTGAAGGTTAGCGGAAGCCATATTCCTAGCTCAGTTTATGTTAATGCGGGCGGAAGAAAGCATAAACTAAAAAAGACAAGCAAAGTTTCATTTGAACACACATTTAGAAACGTGAACGAAGACCACGATTTTTTCTTAACAGCAGACGAGATTTCCTCTGAGAGTTACTTACTTAGCGTAATACCGAAACCGTCATTAATGGGCTTTCTAATTAAGCTAGTTTATCCGGAATATACGGGGCTAAAAGACGAGGAAATAAATAACGTAGGCGACTTGACTTTTCCATCAGGCACGAAAGCGGAATGGGTTTTTATGACAAAAAACACGAATCAGATAAATCTTCATTTTCCTGATTCATTGGTTGTGCTTAACCCTTTTGGACAAAACTCGTTTAGCCATAGCCAACAGCTTTTCAATAGCTGCGGCTATTCAATTTCTACCCAGAATGAATTCATTACGAATAATGATTCTATAGCATATTTTCTAAACGTAATTAAGGACGCCTCTCCTTCTATTAGTGTAGAGGAGAAGTTGGATTCAGGGAGCACATTTCTCCATTATTTTAATGGAGAAATTGCGGATGATTATGGTTTCACCAACCTTGTGTTTAAGTATAGAAGAGTAAATGATGGAAAAGCAGGGAAGTTTGAGTCCTTTAAAGTCCCTATTTCTAAAAACTATAACAAGGAACAGTTTTTTCACTATTTAGACATGTCCGAATTTAACTTAAGTCCAGGCGAAGCTATAGAGCATCACTTTGTTGTTTGGGATAATGATGGATTAAATGGGCCAAAGTCTTCCCGTTCTCAAACGAGAATTTATAATGCTCCCACATTAAATGAGCTTGCAAATAAAGCTGACAAATCAAATCAAGATATTAAAGATAAGCTTTCAGAAAATTTAGAGGAGGCACAAAAACTACAAGAGGAATTAAAAGCAATTCAAAAGAACCTGTTAGAAAAATCTAAGCCCGATTGGCAAGACAAAAACAGATTGGAGGAGTTTTTAAAGAAACAACAAAGCCTGGAAAACAAAATTAACCAAATGAAACAGGAGAACAGTAAGAAAAACAACGAACAGAATGAATATGAAAAGCTGACCGAGGACATCTTAGAAAAGCAAAAACAATTAAATGAACTGTTTGAACAATTGATGACAGACGAGATGAAGGAAATGTATAAGGAGCTTCAAAAGATGTTAGAGGAGTTGAATAAGGACCAGTTGTTAAATAAGATGGATGAAATTGAATTGTCTCAAGAACAAATGGAAAAGGAACTTGATCGATCGTTAGAGCAGTTCAAACAAATGGAATTTGACAGCAAATTAGAAAAAATTACTAACCGATTGGATGATTTAGTGGAAAAGCAAAATGATTTATCGAAGGAAACCAAGAATAAAGAGGAGTCTAATTTTCAACTGAATAAGGAACAAGAAGAATTGAATGAAGAGTTTAAAAACATTCAAGAAGAAATGAAAGAATTGGAGGAGTTGAATGCGGACCTGGAGAAGAAAAAGAACATGATCGACACTAAAGAGGAAGAGAAGAAAATCTCTGATGAGATGAACGAAAGCAAGGAAAATATAGAACAGAAAAAAAATAAAAAAGCTTCGGAGAAACAAGATCAAGCTGCAGAGGACATGGAAGAGCTTTCGCAGATGCTTAAGAACATGAAATCAAAAGACAAAGAACAAAAAGACGGAGAAAACATGGAGTCTTTACGTCAATTGCTTGAGAATTTGATACAGTTTTCTTTTGAACAAGAGGAAGTTATGGATGAGCTGAAGGGCTTGAACCCAAAAGACCCGCAATATGTTAAGCTAGGACAAAGACAACGTAAATTGGAAGATGACGCGCAACTGCTGGAAGATTCTCTTTTCGCTTTGAGCAAAAGAATTATGCAGCTAGGTCCGCACATTAACAAGGAAGTTGCGGCTATGAATAAGAATATTGCAAATGCCGTCAAGCATATTGCTGACAGACAAACCCCCAAGGCTTCGAGTGAGCAACAGTATGTAATGACAGCTGTCAATAACTTAGCTCTTTTGTTTGACGAGGCGATCAAACAAATGCAAGAACAACAAAAAGGACCGCCAGGAGAAGGTGAGTGCAATAAGCCAGGTGGAAAAGGGAAGGGAAAACCATCCGCTAAAAGCATGAAGGAAATGCAAGACGCATTAAAAAAACAGCTTGATAAGATGAAGAAATCCTTAGAAAAAGGAGATAACCCAGGGGGTAAGAAAAACGGAGAAAAAGGAGACGGAGGCAAAAACCCAGGAGGAAAAGAAGGCGGCCGAGGAATGGGAGGGATGTCCAATAAAGAGATTGTTCAAATGGCTGCGGAGCAAAGTGCCTTGAGAAAACAAATGGAACAAATGGGCCAGGAGCTTAATAAGGACGGCTCTGGAAACGGAAACGGCTTAAAAAAAATAGCCAAAGACATGGAGAAGCTGGAGGAAGACATTGTCAACAAAAGAATTTCGAACGAGACTCTAACGCGCCATAAAGACATTATGACTCGGCTTTTGAAACATGAGAAGGCCCAAAGGGAAAGAGAGTTTGACGAGAAAAGAGAAGCGAATGAGGCAAAAGATCAACTTTTTAGTAACCCAAATGAATATCTTGAGTATAAAGAGGAGAAAGAGAAGGAAATTGAAATGTTAAAAACAATTCCCCCTTCGCTTAAGCCATACTATAAAAACAAAGTGAACGAGTATTTTAATCAAATTGATGAGTGATACCATGACGACACAAACATTTTCAATAATGCAGAATATAGATTTTCCTTCAGAAGCAGAGAATATTTATTTGGTAGAAAAACTAGTGGATAATGTTTGTGAAGAATTAAAAATAGCCGAAGGTAATTATGGTAATATATTAATTGCTTTAACTGAAGCGGTAAACAACGCGATTCATCATGGAAATAAACTAGATGCAAATAAAAAAACATCGGTTGCTTGTGGCCAAGATGAAAATAAATTAAAATTCAGAATTGAAGACGAAGGAGTAGGTTTTGATTTTGAAAACTTGCCGGACCCAACTGATCCAGACAATATTGAGAAACCAAATGGTAGAGGAATTTTTTTAATGAAAAACTTAGCCGATGAAGTAAGTTTTGAAGAAAACGGAAGGGTTGTTGAACTGACGTTCGAGTGCTAACGAGAAACTCCTAAAACCAATCACATATATAAAGTTGTCCCGTTTCTGCGGGATTTTTTTTACACCTAAATTATGCCGCCCAACAACATTTTTTTCCATACTGAAGATATCTCTTTTGCTTTGGAGAGTGAAATTACCACTTCAAACTGGTTGGTAAAGCTTGTGGAAAGCCATAATAAAAAAGTTGGTGAATTAAACTACATATTTTGCTCAGATGATTACTTGTTGAAGATGAATCAAGAGCATTTGAAGCATGATTACTTTACAGACATTATTACATTTGACTATTGTGAAGATGACTTAATTTCGGGGGACTTATTTATTTCTATAGACAGAACTAATGAAAATGCAAAAACGTTTGGGAAAACGGAAATTAATGAACTTAACAGAGTAATTGCCCATGGTTTATTACATTTGCTCGGGTTTAAAGATAAGACTGCTGAAGAGATATCAGAAATACGAACTATGGAGGAGCAGGCATTAAACATGTTAGTTAGCGATTAAGTCTCTGACATACAGCTAAATAGAACAATACGTGTTTCACGTGGAACATTAATAGAAGAATAAAATGCTGCAAGAGTATGATGTTATAGTTGTAGGGGGTGGCCACGCAGGCAATGAAGCTGCAGCAGCAGCTGCTAACCTGGGGTCGAAGGTGTTGATGATTACAATGAACATGGAGACCATTGGACAGATGAGTTGTAATCCTGCTATTGGCGGAATTGCAAAAGGGCAAATTGTTCGGGAAATAGATGCTTTAGGTGGTTATACAGGAATTGTTACCGATAAAAGCGCAATTCAGTTTAAACTTTTAAACTTAAGTAAAGGCCCAGCGATGTGGAGCCCTAGAGCTCAATGTGATCGCATGTTGTTTTCTAGGACTTGGAGGCTAACCCTCGAACAAAATCCAAACATCGATTTTTGGCAAGATATGGCCGTGGGCATAACAACACTTAATAATAAAGTTACGGGCGTGAAAACAGCTATGGGAATTGAGATAAAAGGGAAGTCTGTAATCCTTAATAGCGGTACCTTTTTAAACGGAACTATTCATCTCGGAGAAAAACAATATGGTGGTGGCAGAATGGGGGAGAAAGCTGCGCATGGGATAACTGAGCAATTAGTCGAAATCGGCTTTAAATCGGGAAGAATGAAAACAGGAACCCCTCCTAGGGTAGATGGGCGCTCTCTGAATTTTTCAAAAATGAATGAACAGCCTGGTGACATTAACCCAAAGAAGTTTTCTTATTCTGACGAAACAGAATTCCTTACACAGCAAAAAAGTTGTTGGATAACCTATACAAACCCTGAGGTTCATGAAATGTTAAAGACTGGGTTTGACAGATCCCCCATGTTTAATGGCGCTATTAAAAGTATAGGTCCGCGATATTGCCCCTCTATTGAGGATAAAATTAATCGTTTTGCAGAGCGTAATCGTCATCAGATATTTGCCGAGCCTGAAGGCTGGGATACAATAGAGTATTATGTAAATGGCTTTAGCACGAGCTTACCCGAAGAGGTTCAGATAAGAGCACTTCAGCTGGTTCCAGGCTTTGAAAATGTAAAGATGTTTCGGCCTGGTTATGCTATTGAGTATGACTATTTTCCGCCAACTCAATTAAAGCACACGCTTGAAACTAAGTTGATAGAAGGCTTGTATTTCTCGGGTCAAATTAACGGAACGACGGGTTATGAAGAAGCCGCAAGTCAGGGCCTTATTGCCGGTGTTAACGCGGCACTTAAGGTTCAAGAAAAAGAGGAGTTTACACTTTCGCGTAGCGAAGCATATATTGGTGTTTTGATTGATGATTTGATTACAAAGGGCACCGAAGAGCCATATCGAATGTTTACTTCACGCGCTGAATATCGGATATTGTTACGTCAGGATAATGCTGATTTAAGGCTTACGGAAAAGGGGTTTAATATTGGGCTAGCTTCAGAAAAACGCATGACTAAGGTTGCAGAAAAGGAAATAAAAACGGACGAGCTAATAAAATTTATTCGCAAAACATCAATTGAGCCGGATAGAATTAATCCAATTTTAGAGAAAAGGAAAACGTCGCCAATTAAACAGAAAGTAAAAATGGATGGTGTTTTGGCGCGACCGTTTTTGACTATTCAAGATTTACAAATTGCAAATGACAATCTTACAGAATTTATTGATACTATTGGAAATGAAAAGCGTGATGTTTTGGAACAAGCCGAAATAATGATAAAATATAAAGGCTATTTAGACAGGGAACAGGATGTTGCAGAGAAGCTCTCAAGACTTGAATATGTTATTATTCCGGATGAGATTGACTACAGTAAATTTTCTTCTCTTTCTAATGAAGCTAAAGAAAAATTGAAGGGAATTCGTCCTGGCACACTGGGACAAGCTTCTAGAATTAGCGGGATTAAGCCCTCTGATATCTCGGTGTTAATGATCTATCTCGGTAGATAAAATGGAATTATTCTGGACTAAAGATTTTTATGTTTGTTAACGAAGTAAAGTAAGGAGAAATTATAAATTAATAAATTGTTTCACGTGGAACATCAATTAAAAAACATCGAAAAATGCCCAGTTTGTGGAGGTAAATCTCAGCAGGATTTTTTAGCGGCAGTAGACCATAACGTAAGCAACGACCGTTTTAAAATTGTAGAATGTGTTGCTTGTTCTTTTCGGTTTACGAATCCAATTCCTACAGCAGAAACAATAGGGGATTATTATAAATCGGAAAATTATGTTTCTCATTCTGGAACAAAAAAAGGCTTGGTAAACAGGGTTTACCACATTGTGCGTTCAAGAGCAATTAAGCAAAAAGAAAATTTAGCAGCAAAGTATTCAAAAAAGAAAACTATTTTAGATATTGGATGCGGGACGGGAGATTTTTTAGGGTATTGTAAATCGCAGAATTGGAAAACCCTTGGACTAGAGCCAGATGCTTCAGCTCGAAAAATTGCACTACAGAATAATGGAATTGAAGCAAAGAACTTGAGTCATTTGTATGAGGTTGAAGAGAAAACTTTTGATGTAATCTCTATGTGGCACGTTCTAGAACATGTATATAATTTGAATGAGGACATAGAACAATATAAAAAGATATTGAAGGATGACGGGGCTTTAATTGTAGCGGTGCCAAATTGTTCTAGTAAAGATGCTGCACATTATAAAGCAAGTTGGGCTGCTTATGATTTACCAATTCATTTGTATCATTTTAGACCCGATAATATGAAAAAACTTTTTTCTAAGCATGGAATGGAGGTTGTTGAAATATTGCCAATGAAATTTGATTCCTATTACATAAGCATGGTTTCGGAAAAATATAAAGGAGGAAATATTTTTTCAGGTTTTATAAATGGATTTAAGTCGAACATGGCCGCTAATTCAAAAAACAATAAATATTCTAGCCAGATTTACGTGATTCAGCATAAAAAAGGTGTTTAGGGCTTCTCTAAAGCCCCTTTTTCAGCTCTGTGATAGGTTGCTATCAAAATTTGAAGATGGTTAATTCTAGGTCGCCTTCAATTCTAATCTGTAAACAGCAGTATATCATTTAGTTATGTGTATTTGTTTGCGAAAACAGACTATATAGTTATAATTTGTTGATTAATAATAATACTTGAATCCATTTTAGAGAATGTTAATCACGATAATTTCGAAACATATGACAAGAAAAACACTAAAATAGTTTCATTTTGTCGTTTGATATCTTTAGATTATAATGTTTGTCGTGTTGTTTTAAGCAAAAAAAAAAGAGCCTGTCAGGCT